>Ga0181535_10000963_pt1 | contig 39712 bp, 35 predicted proteins | sample PEATcosm2014_Bin_44_FD_119774 | JGI IMG/M metagenome (GOLD analysis project Ga0181535, IMG submission 119774) | Peatland microbial communities from MTU Mesocosm Facility, Houghton, MI, USA - PEATcosm2014_Bin17_30_metaG | ecosystem: Environmental > Terrestrial > Soil > Wetlands > Peat | place... | reverse complement strand
GGGTCAGGCGAAGGCTGCGGTTGCGCGAAAACCGGATCTCCCGCGGTATGCGCAGTGTTGCGCGGATGTTGGGGCTGTTTACCGGACATGCGGACCAGGATACCAAACCGCAAACCGGGGACAGACGGGACGTTCCCCGTTTCCGCCCGTCTCAACCGCCAGGCACTCCCCCCCGATCTCGCTCTCTCCGCCACCATTCCGCCAGCGAAACATGCCCTGGCTGCGGGTACTGACAGCACTTGTGCATATAGGCGTACAGGTTGCTCCAGAGCATGTTCTTAGCAAAGTCAATGCCGCGGGTCAGATCCGTCACCACGTCCTTGGCCGGCGCATCGGGGAATTGCGACCGCAAGGAACGGGTAGTCGCGCGATCGGGTTGGCTGGAGATTTGGAAGATCTCGTCTTTGATCAGAGCCGTTCGCGCTTCGTCGTCCTGTAATGGACCCCAAAAGTTGACAGGAAAATGGCCTTTTCTTAGATGGTGGGCGGAATTGAAAATGAAGGAGAGTCAATGCCCCGAGCCCGCAAGAGTCATCCGCCCAGCCTGAAGGCCAAGGTCGCTGTCGAGGCCATCAAGGCGCAAAAGACAACAGCCCAGATCGCGCAGATGTTCGGCGCTCACCCGACCCAGGTCGGTGGTTGGAAGAAGCAGGCGCTGGCCGGTCTGCCCGACGTCTTCGGCAACGGCTGCGACCAGATGCGGCAGCAGTCGGACGCCGAGAAGGACGAACTCTACAAGCAGATCGGCCAGCTGAAAGTGGAGGTGGACTTTCTCCCCAAAAAAAGCTGGACTCATCGATTGAGGACCGCCGCTCATAAATCGATTCCCAACATCCGCGCCTGACCGTCCAACAGCAGTGCGAACTCCTCGGTCTGCCGCGCTCGACCTATTACTACCAGCCGCGGCCGGAGAGCGCCGAGAACCTGCGCCTGTTGCGGCGACTCGACGAACTGTACTTGGATTGCCCGTTCTACGGCAGCCGCCGGATGGCCGTCACGCTGCAGGTCAACCGCAAGCGCATCCAGCGGCTGATGCGGATTCTGGGTATCGAAGCCCTTCATCCGAAACCGAATCTGAGCCGGCCGGCGCCGGGCCACGAGATCTACCCGTACCTGCTGCGCGGCATTTCGATCGAGAGGCCGAATCACGTCTGGAGCACCGATATTACGTACCTTCCGATGCGTGGCGGCTTCCAATGCCTGGTGGCCGTCATGGATTGGTTCAGCCGCTTCGTGCTCAGTTGGGAACTCTCCAATACCATGGAGACGGGCTTCTGCCTGGCTGCGCTGGAGGCCGCGTTTCGATTCGGTCAGCCCGAGATCTGGAACTCCGATCAGGGATCTCAGTTCACCTCGCCCGATTTTCTGGCGCCGCTCAAGAAGCGCGGCATCTCGATCAGTATGAATGGCCGACGCCGCGCCCTGGACAACGTTTTCATCGAGCGTCTGTGGCGGTCCTTGAAGTACGAACTCATCTACCCCGGCGTCTTCGCCGGCGGCCTCGATCTGTTTCCGGCGCTGGAGCGCTACTTCCACTTCTACAACCACCAGCGCCCGCATCAGGCGCTCGGTTACCGCACGCCGGCAGATCTGTTCCCGCGCAGGTCCATAAGGAAAAGGTCGTCGCCATAATGGGGGGGCTCCGCCCCCCAAGCCCCCCGGGATTTATCGCTGTTTTCTTCCAGAGTGGATGATTTCGCTCTTGCGGCTTTCAGCGATTGCCGTAAACTAGTAGAGCTTGATAGGAGGATAGGGCAACGCAGGGATGCGACCCGAGCGCCGAATCAAGCCCGGAGTGGATGGCGGCCTTCGGGCCGCCTCCTGCTCAGCCCGCTTCACCATCTAAGGACGGCTGGAATTCTGTCCAAACGATGGGGTCCACCTCATCCATGGATTGGTCGTGGACAACGTGGTCGATAACCACCTTCATGCGGCGGTCTACAATTGACAGGCCGATTTGTTTGGCTCTAAGTCCCGCGGCGAACCTGGCGTCTCCTTCGTAAGAGCCATCGCTGAAGATAGCGGCTGCGAGGATTCCGCTGGCGCGAGCGCACGCATCCCCTCCGGGGCAATCGCGGGACGGCAGGGGGCACCGTCGGTCTCATTCGATGCCGCATTCTTCGGATCGACGCCTTCGCTGACGATCCCGCGAGCCGTGAAACTCATTGCCAGCGTTACCGGCGCCGCGGCATGGCGGCCGGTTCCGGGAAGCGGACGAAGGGAATCCCCTTCCAGTTCCGTTCCAACTCCGCCGTTGGGAGGAACCGCAAGCTGCCACCCGGAGGACTCGCCGAAAGGACCGCTCCCCGGTGGAAATGGACCGCCAGCGCGGGTCCCGCCGGCGCGGTCTCGGATTGTCGATGGGCGCAACACGCCAGTAGCACCGGCGCAAGCGCGATGACAGCGGTCCGAATGCGCATCAAAGAGCGTTCCATCCTACTCCACCAAAAGCTTCGCCCGCTGCGTTATTTAACTCGCTTCAGATCCTCCTTGGCCCGCGAGTTGGGGTCGAGTTTCACCGCCGTCTGCCACTCGGCGATGGCATCCGCCTTGCGGCCTTCCTTCTCCAGCGTTTGCCCCAACCGCCAGTGCGCGGATGCCGGCGTTGGCGAGTCCGGCTCCGGTTCCTGCGCCAAGTACTTGCGGTAATAGCGCTCCGCGCGCGGCAGTTCCACGCCCGTACTCAGGCACACATCGGCGGCGCGGAAGTAGGGCTGCGGATCGTCAGGCACTTCCTTTTCCGCCCGCGCCAGAGCCGCATCCAGTTCGCCCCACTTGCCCTGATACGCCAGCGTAGCCGCCGCCAGCGCGTGCCCGCTTGTCCTGCCGGGATCGATACGTAGCGCTTCGCGCGCCTGTTCCATCGCTTCGTCGTATCTCTTCCGGCGCGCCAGATAGCTGCCCAGTTGCATGTGGCCCTCGTAGGATTCCGGGCGCGCCGCCACCATCTTGCGGTAGATCTCCTCAAAGGGAGCGTGCTGCTGTTGCTCGAACCGCGCCACCTGGATCTGCGCGATGTAGCCTGCCTCCACGTCAATCTGCATGATCTGCGCCGCAATCTGCCGCGCTCTTGCCTTATCGCCCCCCATAATCCCCGGCGCCACGAAGTAGTACGCCACCAGGTCCTGCAGCGCCCCAATGTTCTTCGGATCGAGCGCCACCGCGGCATCCAGTTCCTTCTTAAAACGCCGCCCCAGCGACATCTGCCGCACCACGCCCGCTCTTTGGGCCCAATCGCCCGCCACCTCGGCGAGTTGCAGGTGATAGCGCGCTTCCTTGGGATTGGACGCCACAGCCTTTTCGGCGAAGTCCAGCGCCGCCGCCAGATCGTGCCACTCCTGCTTGACCCGCGACATCGCCCACAGCGTTTCCGGATCGTTGGGATTCGCCCGGTACCGCTGCTCCGCCAACCCGCGCGCGCGTTTGAAGTGGCCGTTGTCCATCAGCGCCCATGGCGAGTCCTCGGCGCACAACACCGCCGAACCGCACAGCAGGCCCGCCAAAAAGTACCTAATGATCTTGGTTCGTTTCATCGGTCACAACAACTTTAAAGAATTATTTCGTTGAATCCAAACCACTTACCATGCCATCCAGCCAGTCTCCGTCTGCCCGCCTGCTACCGTCAAGCCAGGTAGGATCTATGGCAACCATCGAACAAATCGACGCGAATCGTCAGAACGCTCGTAAGTCAACCGGCCCGCGCTCCGCCGAGGGCAAAGCCGCCTCCCGTTTCAATGCCCTGAAAACCGGCATTGACGCCGAAGCCGAAACCATCCCCGGTGAGGACCCCGCCAATCTCGAGGCCCTCATCGCCGAATACCAGAAACGCTGGCCCACGGACACCCCTGAGCGCCGCATGTTGGTCGATACCCTCGTCAATTGCGAGTGGATGCTCCGTCGCATCCGGCGTGGCGAAGCCTCCTTTTGGAAATACAAGGAGGAAAGAACGTTCACCGATACGCCCAACCGCGAGGGCCGCGTCATCGACTACGGCGACAAGGTCTACGACCGCCTCCAGCGCCGCATCAATTCCATCCAGCGCAACTACCTCCGCGCCCTTAAGGAACTCCAGAGCCTGGAAAAGGCCGAAGCCGCTGACCAGGAACCAGAATCGAATCAACAACCTATCCCCGAAATTGGCTTCGTTCCTGAAACCTCCGAAATCCATCCAGAGTCTATTGACCAGATGGGGCAGGCGCCACCGCCCGCCAATCTTCCCCCGCTGCCGCCGCTCGCGCCGTCCGCGGAACCGCTGCCGCCGGCTTTCTAGCCGCCCCGGCCCTAAAAATCGGCCTCCTGAGACCCTTCAGGCGGGCCATTGTCCAGCCCTTCCAATTCCGCGTGCAACAGAACCCTCTCTCCACGCCGCACCTCAGCTCTTAGGCTTCTTCAGAAATCGATAAATTCCGTATGCCAGCGCCCCTCCGGCAGCCGCCCCCAACCCGATCGCAACGCCCGCCGACAACGCCGTCGCAGCCCCTTGCGCCGCCAGCTCCAGGACGCCCACCGTTGCCCCGCCGACTCCCCCGACACCCGCGCCGGCGCTCGCCACCGCCGCCGCCGTAGCCTTGTCCTTTTCGTTCTCAGTCATTAGCTCCTCCGCCCGCTCTACTGAAATCGATCATAGCGCCGTGGCGCTGGTACTCAGGGGTTATAAGAGTTAAGGACCCTTATAGTACCTACAGTACTTTCGCGGACACACGTACTCCAGCGCATACTCGAATAGGACTGGATATCGCCCCATGCAATGCATCGACCTGCAACTGCTCGACGCCAATAACAACAGACCGCCCGGCGAAGTCGGCGCTTGTGCCTGCCCGCCCGTCCGGCCTCGCGCCGACCGGTTCTACGCAGCCGTCGGCCTGCGGTTGGCGGCCCTGCCGCTCAGGCGGTTCCATACCGACGCAACTCCCCCTCCTCGCGCAGTCCACAAGACCCGGCCCCTCATTACCGCAGAGTCCGCCGCGCCAGCCGCAAGCTGACCGCGGGGCAGGCCCTTCCGCCTGCCATTCATCTTGTGAGTCCGGCGTTTCCGCGCGGCCGGCGCCCATTCCTAACTATCGGCCCGTCCGCCGTTCACCTGTAGTCCGTTTTCGCCTCTCCGCTGCGATACTGAGACCATGAGCGTGGTTCACACCATCGAAGGCACGGGAGCCCCGGCCGCATCCTTGTTCACGCCTCTCAAGGTCCGCGCGATTACCCTGCGCAACCGCATCGCCGTCTCACCCATGTGCCAGTACTCAGCGGAGGATGGCTTCGCCGGCGACTGGCACCTCGTTCACCTTGGCAGCCGCGCCGTAGGTGGCGCCAGCCTCGTCCTCATGGAGGCCACCGCCGTCGAACCGCGCGGCCGTATTTCGCCCGCCGATACCGGCATCTGGAAGGACGAGCACATCGATCCCCTCTCGCGCATCGCGCGCTTCTTACGCGCCCATGGCGCCGCCGCCGGCATTCAGCTTGCCCACGCCGGCCGCAAAGCCTCCACTCCCCCGCCCTGGCAAGGCGGCGGCGTGATTGCGCCCGAAGCTGGAGGATGGCAGCCCGTTGCGCCCAGCCCTATCCCCTTCCAGCCCGGCGGTCCAGCTCCATGTGAGCTGTCCATCCCCGAAATCGGCGCCATCGTCGACGCGTTCCGCTCCGCCGCCGTCCGTGCGGCCCAGGCCGGTTTCCAGGTCGCCGAAATCCATGCCGCCCACGGCTATCTCATCCATCAGTTCCTCTCCCCTCTCAGTAACCGCCGAACCGATGAATACGGCGGCTCCTTCGAACATCGCGTCCGCTTCGCCCTGGAAGTAATCCGCGCCGTTCGATCCGCATGGCCGGAAACCCTGCCCCTCTTCCTGCGCATCTCCGCAACCGACTGGGTCGAAGGCGGCTGGGACCTCGATCAGTCCGTCGAGCTGTCGCGGCGCGTGCGCGAACTCGGTGTGGACCTCATCGATTGCTCCTCCGGAGGCGCGTCGCCCGAACAGCGCATCGCGCTCGCGCCGGGCTACCAGGTCCCCTTCGCCGAGCGCATCCGCCGCGAGACCGGCATTCTCACCGGCGCCGTCGGCCTCATTACCACCGCCGAACAAGCCGCTGAGATCGTTCGCTGCGGCCAGGCCGACCTCGTCCTCTTGGCCCGCCAGTTCCTGCGCGATCCGTACTTCCCGCTGCACGCCGCCCGCGAACTGGACGAGCATGTGGACCCGCCGGTGCAATACCTGCGGGCGTTTACGAAATGAGAAATCCCATGCCGCCGAAGCCCATCCTGATTCGCGTGCATCCCGATGACAATGTCGCCATCGTCGCGAACGAAGACGGCCTGCCCGCCGGCGCCATTTGTCCTGGCGGTCTGACCTTGCGGGATCACATTCCGCAGGGGCACAAGGTCGCCCTCCGCGAGATCCCCGAGGGCGCTTCCATCACGCGTTATGGCGCCACCATCGGCTATGCGGCTCGCCCCATTGCGGCCGGTAGCTGGGTCCAGGAATCGCTTGTCATTCTGCCCAAGCCTCCGGTCATGGCGAGCCTTCCCATCGCCACCCGCCTGCCCGCCCCATTGCCGCCGCTCGAAGGCTACGCGTTTCAAGGCTTCCGCAACGCCGATGGCACGGTCGGTACAAAGAACGTCCTTGGCATCAGCACCAGCGTGCAATGCGTGGCCGGCGTGGTCGATTTCGTGGTCGCGCGCATCAAGGCCGAACTCCTGCCCAGGTACCCCAATGTCGACGATGTCATCGGCCTGAACCACTCTTATGGCTGCGGCGTCGCCATCGATGCGCCCGCCGCCATCGTCCCCATCCGTACCCTGCGCAACCTCGCCCTCAACCCGAATCTGGGCGGCGCGCTCATGGTGATCGGCTTGGGTTGCGAGAAGCTCCAGCCCGAACGCCTCCTGCCTGATGGAGCGGCCGGCGCTGACTTTCCCATCCTGCGTCTTCAGGACGAGCGCTTTCAAGGCTTCGGCGAAATGGTCTCCGCCATCATGGAAATGGCCGAAAAGCGCCTTCGGGAACTCGACCGCCGGCGCCGCGAAACCTGTCCCGCTTCCGACCTGGTCGTCGGCCTACAGTGCGGAGGCAGCGACGCCTTCTCCGGCGTCACCGCCAATCCGGCGGTTGGTTTCGCCGCCGACCTCTTGGTTCGCGCCGGCGCCACCGTCATGTTCTCGGAAGTCACCGAGGTCCGTGACGCCATCCACCTGCTCACCCCGCGCGCCGCCGATGAGGAAGTCGGACGCGCCCTCATCCGCGAAATGCAGTGGTACGACCAATACCTCGAGCGCGGCGGCGCCGATCGCAGCGCTAACACCACCCCCGGCAATAAGACCGGAGGCCTCGCCAATATTGTCGAAAAGGCCCTTGGCTCCGTCGTCAAGTCCGGGTCCACTCCCATCGTCGACGTGCTGTCTCCCGGCGAGAAAGTCCGCCGCAAAGGCCTCGTCTTCGCCGCCACTCCGGCCAGCGATTTCATCTGCGGAACGCTCCAATTGGCCTCGGGAATCACCCTTCAGGTCTTCACCACCGGCCGCGGCACCCCTTACGGACTGGCCATGGCGCCGGTCGTCAAAGTGGCCACCCGATCCGCCTTAAGCCGGCGCTGGCACGATCTGATCGATGTGGACGCTGGCCAAATCGCCACCGGCGCCGCCACCATCGAACAGGTCGGCTGGGAAATCTTCCACCTGATTTTGGAGGTCTCGAGTGGCCGTAAGAAGACCTGGGCTGACCAATGGGGCCTCCAGAACGCGCTGACCTTATTCAACCCGGGCCCGGTTACTTGACCGGCATGACGACCACGGTTTGGTTCAGATCCGGCGCCGTGGCAGGCCAGACCACCCTTCTTCCCGTGGCGGTTTCCACCTGGATGTAGTACTCCATGTCGCTCCCGGCCGGCGGGAGACTCAGCGTGTAAACCGCGCGGCCAACGTGTGTGAGCGCCACTTCGTGAAAGCTCTTCCCGCCCAGCGTGCGCCAGAAAGCGGAGGCCTTCTTAACCGGTTGTCGGTCGATGGCAATTGCCTTGATGTGCAAAGCCTCGCCCTTTTCCGCCAGGGTACGGACGGCCGGCACAATGACGCGGGCGGGGCCGGCATAGTTCTTGGCGGGCTCCACGGATGCCGGCAGCGGCTTGCCGAGCGCCTTCACCATCTCCTCGTCGTGGGCGCTCAGGAAGTTCAGAGTTCCCCTGCTGTGCTGTTCCAGATTGGCAAGCGTGCCGAGTTCGCCCGGAGTGCCGGCGGCGGCCATCTGGAAAGCCATCATCCGCTCCCATGCGCGCGCCAGCGCAATGCGCGTCGAAAGCGCCAGATCGAAATCCTTGGCCGCGACGGCCTTGTCAAGCTCGCCGCGCATACAGCCTGCTTCGGCCAGCGCCGCCATGTAGCGATAGGTATCGAGCCAGTAGTCGAAGCGCTCCAGGTTGCCGGCCCCTTGGACTTTCGAGCGCAGCGCGGCAAGTTCATCCACGAAGGCATACTTCTTCTTCACCTCCGTCCACGGCGCGGGGTTGGCGACAATGCCGCCAGGCCCCTTCTGCCAGGACGTCGGTTCGGCAAGGTTGACCCCGTCGATGCGCGCAAGGATGCGGCCTGCCGGTTCCGCAACCGGGGCTCCGAAATTGGCGCCGGCGAAGTCCAGGTAGAAATCGTCCACCGGCATGGCGCGGTTCTTCAGCGGATTCGCGTTCTGATTGGCCGCTCCACCGGCCGGTTCCGGAGGCTGCGGCGGGACGGGGCTGATATCGAAATCGCCGGGTACCCAAGACTGGTCCCACGCCGCGGCGGCCAGCGCGGCAATGTTTCCCGCCATGATTTTGGTGCGCCAGTGGATACCCAGCAGCCCCGTACAGCCCAGGCGGCGGGCATCGGCGGCATCGTAACGCAGGCGGCCCACCCACGGCTGCGGAGCGGTCAGATTCGGGTCGTTTTCGAGCCACGGGATCACCCACTTCGGCCGGCCTTGGACGTTGGCAAAGCCGCGCTCGTCGGGAGCGTGCCCCGTCACCCGGTTGATCGTACTCATGGGGACGTCCGCGGGAAGGATGCGGTCGAGCGCCGCGCGGTCGTTCTGCGGGCCGAGCACCCAGCCGGAGGTTGCCAGGGTGAATGGCTTGCCGGTGTTCTTGAGCGCGTCGAGGGCCGCCTGTATGTCCGCGACCGTGGCCTCGAATTGCCCCGGTTTGTCGCCGCCCCACGTCCATTCTTCGGGCGTCCAGAGCCAGTAGTAATCCACGGGGTAGAGCGCGGCGATGCGCTGGAACATCCCCTCATAAAGCTCGCGCACCGTAGCGGGATTCTTGGGATCTTTGCCCTGCGCCTGCAAGCGCTCCTGCACCAGCTTCGGAATGGTAAGCGGCGTCTCCGTGCCGGTGCAGGTCTTGACGCCGAGCGACCGGGCCTCGGCGAAGGCGGCGCGCAACATCTCGCCGGCCTGATTGAACAGCCGGTTGGAATCGGCGGGCGTCGCGGGGGAAGGCATCATGCCTTTCATCACCGCCGGTCCGAAGTCGTCCGATTCGAACAGCAGGTTGGCGCCGCCGGAGAACTCGGAGGTCTTCATGGCTGAGTAGCCCCACATGCCGTTGCGCGCCGTGTTGGCCCACTGGGACGGGTAGGAGAACCCGGCGGCGCCGCCATCGCTAAGGTCGCCGGGCTGGCCGATCCAGACTCCGGGCTCGGGTCCGACCTGGCCTTCGGGGTAATTGTGCAGGCCGAGAAAGTTCATACGCAGCTTCGGAAGCTGGGCAACGTAGGCAAGATAGTCGTCGCGGTCCCACCAGTCGGGACCTTCGGGGAAGTCGTGAAAGGGCTGGATGCCGCGGGTATCGAAGAGAGGCTTGCCGTGCTCGTCGAGCTGCGGAATGGCGGGTGGAATCTTGCCGTCGGGGATGACGTCCCCGTGGAGGTAGAAGCGTACGCCCAACCGCTCCGCGAAGCGGTACGCGGCGTAGAGGGTTCCGGTATCGCCGCCACCCAAAAGATAGGCCGTGCGCCCCTTCGTTTCGAGTACGTACTCCTCCGGACCGAGGCCGCGGCTCGCGTCTTTGCGCACCACGATGGCGTCGCCAGAGACAGGCGCGTCGCTGTTTACGATGGCCGGGAGCTGTCCCGTGCGCAGGTAGAAATAGCGGCGGACCTCGCGCGCCGCGAGGGTCTCCATGGCCGACGGCTTGGCCGGGGAGACAATCCGGATCTGGGCCAGCGCCGCCAAGGGCAGAAGCAGAAGCGCGAGAGACTTGCTCATCTTCGCCATCGTAACAATCGGCCCGCCCCGCCCGCCCGTGCATTTCTTTGAGAACTTTCCTCCCCGCCGCGCACTACATATCGATACCCTTTCCTAACCGTGCCACTCTTTAAAACGCAAAGCGCCGCTATCTACGGCATCGATGCCCGCCCGATCGATGTCGAAGTCGATATGCACGCCACCGGCAACCCGCGAGACTCCGTAACCGTAGGGATGCCGGACACGGCGGTGCGCGAAAGCCGGGAACGCATTCGATCCGCCATCCTCAATTCCGGATTCGCGTATCCCAATAAGTCTTTCACCATCAACCTGGCGCCGGCCAATGTGCGCAAGGAGGGGGCCGGATTCGATCTTCCCATGGCGGTCGGGCTGTTGGGCGCCATGGGCGCCGTGCATGGGCTGGACGGCCACATGTTCGTCGGCGAACTCTCGCTCGATGGCGCCGTGCGGCCGGTGCGGGGCACGCTTTCCGTGGCGGTTTGCGCGCGCGACAGGGGGATTCGGAACCTCATCGTGCCTGCCGAGAACGCCTCCGAAGCAGCCGTGGTGGAGGGCGTCCGCGTGTTTGGCGTGAAGTGCCTGGCCGAGGTGGTCGCGCTGCTCACGCGGCCCCTGGAGTTTCAGCCGGCCGCGCCGAACGGCAACGGGCGCGTGGCGGAAGTGGCCGCCGCGCCCGATTTCCGCGACGTACGCGGCCAGACGATGGCCAAGCGGGCGCTGGAAGTGGCGGCGGCAGGCGCGCACAATGTGCTCATGATCGGGCCGCCCGGGTCGGGCAAGAGCATGTTGGCGAAACGCTTTGCCGGCATCCTGCCGCCGCTGACTTTTGAGGAAGCCCTGGAGACCACCAAGATCCATAGCGTCGCCGGGCAACTGCGCGGCGGCGCCGGATTGCTTCACGAACGGCCGTTCCGGGCCCCCCACCATAGCATTTCCGACGCCGGATTGATTGGCGGCGGCTTAGGCGCGCCGAGGCCCGGCGAGGTGAGCCTGGCGCATAACGGCGTCTTGTTTCTCGACGAGCTGCCGGAGTTTCCGCGCGACGTTCTGGAGATGCTGCGCCAGCCGATTGAAGACGGGCAGGTGACCATTGCGCGCTCCAACATGTCCATTTGCTTCCCGGCCACGTTTACTTTGGTCACGGCCATGAATCCGTGCATGTGCGGCTTTAGCGGCGATACCACACGGGAGTGCCGCTGCACTCCGGCGATGGTGCAGCGGTATCTGGGCAAGATCAGCGGCCCGCTGCTCGACCGCATCGATATTCACGTGGAAGTGCCCGCCGTGCCTTACAAGGAACTGCGCGGAGACGGGGCCTCCGAATCGTCCGCCGACATCCGCGTGCGCGTGGACCGGGCTCGCGCAGTGCAGCGGGACCGCGGATATTACAACTCCGCGATGCCCGCGCGCATGATTCGCAAGCAGTGCGCGCTCGACGATGCCGGCGAACGCACCCTGGAGATGGCCGTTCGGCGTTTGGGCCTCTCAGCGCGCGCCCACGACCGCATTCTGAAGGTGGCGCGAACCGTGGCCGATCTGGATGAATCGCCGAACGTCACCGCCAAACACCTGGCGGAAGCCGTGCAGTACAGGAGTCTGGATAGGAACTACTGGACCTGACCGTTGACGGCCGATTCTGCCGATGACGCCGGCGCTTGCGTACCGGGCTGCGGCGCCGTAGTCTAACGGGGTATGGGCAGCCTCGACGCAACCGGGCGCGAATCCGGCGCAACCAGAAGGACATTCATGCAGGTGACGGCGGCAGGGCTCGGCCTGACCGCGTCGTCCCAGGTTCTGACGGGGACCCCCGCCAGCGACCGCCTTCAGTTCGGCTTCATTGGCTTGGGAGGCCAGGGGACTTCCCGGCTCAACGAGTTCATGAAGCACCCCGACGTGGACGCCGTCGCGGTGTGCGATGTGGACCAGACGCACCTGGACCGCGCGGCGGAGGCTGTGGAAAAGACGCAAGGACGTAAGCCCGAGAAGTTTCGCGACTTCCGGAAACTGATCGACCGCAAGGATATCGACGCCGTCATGATCGCAACTCCGGACCATTGGCACGCGCTGCCGGCGATCTATGCCTTCCAGGCCGGCAAAGACGCTTTCGTAGAGAAGCCGCTGAGCTATTCGATCGGCGAAGGCCGGGCCATGGTGAATGCCGCGCTAACAGGCCGGCGCATTTCGCAGATGGGAAACCATATTCACAATGACCTGCCTACGTACCGGCGCGTGGTGGAGATTGTCAAATCCGGCGCTCTGGGCGCCATTCGACGCGTAGACTGTGCGTTGACGACCGGCACTACGCCGCTCGGCAGGCCGGCCGATGCTACGCCGCCTCCGGAACTGGATTACGACTTCTGGCTCGGTCCGGCGCCCCAACGGCCGTACAATCCGCTCCGATCCCACTTCAATTACCGCTATTTCTGGGACTATTCGGGCGGCGCCCTGATCGACTTCTGGTGCCACTACATGGATGTCGTCCACTGGGCGCTGGACCTGAAGGCGCCGAAGAGCGTCGCCGCGGCGGGCGGACGGTGGGCTGTGGATGACATGGCGGAGACTCCCGACAACATGGGTGTGCTGTGCGAGTTCCCGAACCTGATTCTTACCTGGACGCTGCATCCACTGGGCCGCGCCGGCTACGACGCCATGGGTAGCAGTGTGATCTTTCAGGGGTCCGACGCTACGCTCGTGACCAACTACAACCGGTACGAAGTATACATTAAGGGCAAGCGGGACGAGGGCTTCAAACCCCCGGCGCCGAGCATCCCGGATTCTCCGGGACACGTGCGCGAGTTCCTCGATGGGATCAAGTCGCGCACGCGCGCCTCGTGCGACATCGAGTATGGATTCCGAGTCACCAAAGGCGGGCTGCTGGCGAATATCGCGTACCGAACGGGAGAGCGGCTATATTGGGATGACGACCGCGAACAATTCACCGGGCGCACGGAGGCCAACCGGTACGTGACCCGGCAGTACCGGGCGCCCTGGACACTCGGATAGCAGAACGACCCGGCGCCGGCGATTCGAGGCCAGGCTGCTCAGCAGTCGACGTGATCCGCGAAGAAACGGTCGATAGATGCGCGCATCTTCGCCGAGACGCCGGCGGGAAGGGACTTCATCTCCGCGGGGGACAGGGCTCGGAAGTTCTTGGCCACCGCCAGGTTAAAATCCACATGCGCCAGTTCCGGCATCCCCACCGTGGTGGCGGCGACCGGCAAGGACATGGCATACCGCAGAAGGATCTCCGGCGGCGCCTGCCCGAGGAGCTTTTCCTGCGCGAACACCTTCATCGCCGTCAGCCCCATCTTCTTCTGGAGCGCGACCGGCATGGCCACCGCCTCGAAACCCGACGCTCCCGTCATGCCTTCGCCGGGCTTATTGGACGGCGCGTCGTTGCCGATCTGCCCTACGTTCAGCGCCATCTGAGTGGAGTCGAAGTTGTGGCGAGTGAGGGCCGTCTTCAGCACCTGGGGGTTGGCGTGGCAGGTTACCCCGATGAACCTGGTCATCTTCTGTTCCTTTGCGTGGAGCATCGCCTTCAACTGTCCGTTGGGAGCTTCGATGGCGGCCAGGTCACGCTCGTCGCCCAGGGCGTGGATGTGCATCAGGTCCACCTGGCTCACACCCAGGTTCTTGAGCGAGTGTTCTATGATCCGCATGGCGTCATCGTAGGAACGGTCGCCGCCAATCTTGGTCACCAAGAAGAAGTTCTTCGGGTGCGCCTTGAGAAACTGGCCGACCCACTGTTCGCTCTGCCCATCGCCATAGGACGCCGCCGTATCCACATAATTGACGCCGCCTTTCAGCGCTCGTTCCAATGCGGTGAGCGCCTTGTCGGGATCTTTGTAGGCGAGCCAGCGGCTGCCACATCCGAAGGCCAGCAGCGAAACCCGCTGCCCCGTGCTGCCGAGCATGCGCATGGGCATCCCGGTCTGAGCGTCAATCTCGGCAGCGATGGCGCTCCAGGCGGCGGAAGCCAGAAAGCCGCGTCGGGTAATTCGCATCATGGGGGCCTCCCGGTCCCTCAGAATTATGCTACCCCAGCCGGCCGCACCTCGCCTAACGCCCGCCTGGGCCTTCACCAAACCAGGCCGCCGCCACCGGTCCGACCTTGGCGCCCGCTATGCGAACGGCGGCAAGAGACCTAAATAATCGGCGCGGCACGCCGATGAGAAATATGAAGGCGCCCTCAAAAGAAATTGGAAAAATAGGATGACGGCCGCGAAGAAGCTGCTTCTCTGCCTTGGTTTGTTCCTTGGCGTCGGGGCCATCGTGGCTACAGCATCGCTCGAAACGGCGAGAGGTCTCAACGCGGAGGTCGAGACAACCATTTCCATTGGCGCCGGCAAACTGGCCGTCGCCGACGCTTATTCGCGTACTTTGTGGATATGCTCGTTGGCTCTGGTTACGCTCTGTGGGCTTGGCATCCGCGGATATTTTTGCCTTCGAAGCTTGAGTAGAATCCTAAGACAAGCGGCTTCGCAGCTAGACAAAGGCGCCGCGCGGGTAGCCGGTTCCGCCGCTCAGATTTCTTCCGCGAGCCTATCGCTCGCCCGAGGGTCGTCGGAGCAGGCCACTGCGATTGAAGAGATATCGGCCTCGCTAACCGAGGTCTCCTCTAAGACGCATCTAAACGCCGATGCAGCGCGTGAATCGGCGCAACTTATGGGTGACGCCCAGAAGGCAGGCGGGAGCGTTCGTGAGGCCATGGAGGGAATGGCGGCCTCAGTAGGCAAGATCCACGAAGCGAATAGCCAAATCGCGCGCGTGCTGCGGTCCATTGACGAAATTGCATTTCAAACCAGTATTCTCGCGCTCAATGCGGCGGTTGAGGCTGCCCGGGCCGGGGAAGCCGGCGCTGGGTTTGCCGTAGTCGCCGATGAGGTCGGCAACCTAGCGCAACGTTGCGCAACCGCGGCTAGAGAGACCGCTCAAATCGTCGAGGGCGATGGGACGTCGGCGCATGTTACCAGCGCGCGGATGGATGCTGTCCGCGCCAGTTGGGCCAAGAGCGGCAACATTCGCGACCGTGTCAAGACGCTCTCCGATGCCATCGCCGACGATTGCGTCCATCAGGATCGCGGTCTCCAGGAAATTAACCGCGTCGTTTCCAACATGAGTTCCGCGACCCAGCACACCGCCGCCCAAGCAGGAGAAACGGCTTCCGCTAGTGAACAACTGGCCGCGCAAGCAAGCGTGTTGACGTCGGTTGCCGAGCAGGTCATGGCTCTCGTCGGAGCGAGGCGGTAGAGCGGGGGTCTGCGGTTCATCCGGAAGCCACTTACCCGGTGGCGCTCGCAGGGAAGGTCCGTCGCGCGCACCGTTGGGCGCCACGTGTGTGCGTTACCATAAGTTATCCGATGTCTCGATCCTGGCTGCTCATTTGTTTCGCGGTTTCCATGGCCGCATTTCAGAAGCCTTCGCCCTTCCCGGACATAGAGAAGACACGATCTAACCCATCCGTACCGGCGCCGCCGGCGGTTGAGAAGAAGGCGGCCGCACCGCCTTCGACCGACGCCGGACCCGGCGCTCCCGCTACGGCCGAGGTAGGACTTGCATCGTTCTGCGGCACGGAGAAAGACGGCCGTCGAACCGCTACCGGCGAGGCGTTCGACAGCAACGCTTTGACCGCGGCGCATCCCCGACTTGCCCTCGGCAGCCGGGTGAAAGTCACCAACATCTCTAACGGCAAGTCCGTAACGGTTCGGATCAACGACCGGTTTCGATCGGCCCGCACCGTGATTCTGTTAAGCCACCGCGCGGCGCAGGAGCTCGACTTCATTGCCGCCGGCTCCGCTCAGGTCAGGATCGAGCCTGTGGAATAGGGACCGTGCGAACGTGACGACGGCAGCGGCGAAGGCGCAGTACTCGGCGATGGTGCTAGGCGCGACGGGGAATGTGGGCGGACGCATCGTGCGGCTTCTGATCGAGAACCCGCTGTGCAAGAAGGTGGTGGTAGTGACGCGCCGCAAGACGGACGCCTTCGCCGGCCCGAAGGTCTGCGAGGCGGTTGTCAACATGGACCGGCTCGAAGAGGAGGTTGCGCCACACGCCCACGGAATCGATGTCGCGCTGGCCGCGTTCGGCGTCGGCAAGGGCAGCGCGAAGATGCCCGAGGAGGAACTGCGCAAGATCGAAATCGCCTACCCGCTGGCCTTTTGCCGCGCCGCCAAGGCTGGAGGCGCGCGTGTGTGCGGGGTCATGACAGCAGCGGGCGCGGACCCCGAGGCTGGGATTAAGTTCGCGAGGATCATCGGCGAGAAGGAGAAGGCCGTCGAGTCCGTCGGGTTCGACTTCCTTGGAGTCTACCGTCCCGCCGTCATTCTCGGCAACTCCAACACGCCGGGCGCGCTTGGCTACGTCATGCCACTGCTGCACTGGGCCATGCCATCCAGGTACCACTCGATCCACAAGAACGACCTTGCGCGCGCGATGGTGGCGCGGTCGGAGCAGGCGTTCCTGGCGATCGCGCAGGGCAACGCTCCCAGGGAGGCGACCGTGGAGATCCTGGAGTACAAGGAGATGAAGCGCTTCTTCGTCGAGGGCGAGAGCGACGAGCGTTGAAGCAACCGCTCTCTTACGTTCGCGGCTCGGTTCAGAGTGCTCGGCGCGGTTGCCCGACGTGCGCAGTTGCCCGACGTTCGCGGTTGCCCGGCGCTTTCCGCAGTACGCTAGGAGAATGGATTCAGGCGCAGAGGCAGAGCCACGAAAGAACCGGCGGACCGCAAGACTAACCCCCGGAGCCGGTATCAGTCCGATTCTTCGACAGCACATCACTCGGGCGGCGAAGAAGATCCTCGCGGCTCACGAGGCCGAGCTGGCGGATGGCGCAAAAGCAGATCAGGCAGCCCGATTGTTTCGAAGCATCATACGACAGGACGGGAAAACGGCGCTCCCGTTCCAGGAGATGCCCGCCGTTTTTGGCGAGGGCGTGGCAGCCCTGGTAGGCGACCTTGGCGCCTTGCTGAGCGATGCCATTCACGCAGGAACAACGTTGTGGGCGCCATCGCTCACGGCAATCGCCCAGGAGTGGGTAGCCACGATGGAGACATCGCCACCGCAACCCTCAGCAGCGCCACTCGCCGTCCCGGCCCCAGAGCCGCCGCCCGCAAGCCCCGAAGAAGTGAGGCTGCGACGATTTCTCAATCAGTTCATGCCTATGATCGTGAAATCCCTGAATCAAGGCGGCGACGGCTATGGACTGGCCGCAACAACGATCGCTCTGTTCGGACGTTCCACGTACGATCAGGCCGCGAGTCTCGGCAAGGACAAGGTGATGCGAATTGTCAGAGCGGAGCCTAGCCTGTGGGGCCAAGTGGCGCCCATCGAATCCAAGTTCAGCAGATTCCTGGACGAATTCATGGGTTACGACGCGTGGGCCGAAAAACAGGCGCGGTAAGACATGCCCGCGTGCATACTCCGGTTTTCACGCCGCGGCTTCCATGGTCTTGGCTGCCGGGTCAGGCTTCGGGACGCTATTGATGGTCTTCAGAATGCGCGAGACGATCTGGTAGGGATCGCCTTCCGAGTTCGGGCGGCGATCTTCCAGATAGCCCCGGTAACCGTTCCTGACGAAGTTGACAGGCATCCGGATGGAAGCGCCACGATCTGAGAGACCGTAGCTGAACTTGTCAATGGCTTGGGTTTCGTGCAGGCCGGTTAAACGCAGATGGTTATCCGGGCCGTACACAGCGATGTGCTCGGGAACGTGCCGGGCGAACGCCGCCATGAGGTCTTCAAAGTACTCCTTGCCGCCTACTTCGCGCAGGTATTTCGTCGAGAAGTTGCAGTGCATACCGGAACCATTCCAGTCGCCCTTGATGGGCTTGCAATGCAACTCGACATCGACCCTATATTTCTCGCAGAGACGCATCAGCAAGTACCGGGCGATCCAGGTGTCGTCAGCGGCCTTGGCGGAGCCCTTGGCGAAGATCTGAAATTCCCACTGGCCTTTGGCGACCTCAGCGTTGATGCCCTCGTGATTGATGCCGGCGTTCAGACACAGTTCCCAGTGTTCCTCGACGATTTGACGCGCCAGGCTGCCCATGTACTTGTAACCGACGCCGCAGTAGTATGGCCCTTGAGGAGTGCTGGGGTGGCCGGCTTCCGGAAAACCGAGAGGACGCCCGTCTTGAAAAAGGAAGTACTCCTGCTCAAGACCGATCCACAAGTCAGGGTCGTGCTCGATGGTTGCGCGCGCGTTGCTGGAATGCGGCGTGCCATCGGGGTGCATCACCTCGCTAAGAACGATATAAGCGTTCTTGCGGCTACTATCGGGATATAGAGCCGCGGGTTTTAGCACGCAGTCCGAGCTTCTGCCTTCGGCCTGCATGGTGGAACTGCCGTCAAAACCCCAGTTAGGGAGATCGGCAAGGGTGGGCGGCTGCGCAAATTCCTTAAGCAGGCTCTTGCCGCGAAGGCCGGGAACGGGACGTTTACCGTCGAGCCAGATATACTCGAGTTTATATTTAGTCATAGCCATTGGGAAGACCGGTCAAGTACAGGACCTTATGATGACCTAGGGTATTTCGCCGCCGGCCAGACGTGGGCGCGGGGCGCGGACGATCGGTTATCTATCGGGCGGGCTCAAAGCCTATCCCAGTAACCCGTCCAACTTTCCTTACAGTATGGACGATCGTGCCGCTCGCGGCAAGGTTTTTTGCGGCAATGGCAATCGCTTTTTTCTATGGACTAGATATCAGGACTGAATCGGGCCGGAGCCGCACGTTGCCTTGCCGGCGGCCGCGAATTATCATGTTATGGTATAGTACCGGAAGTCGCTACAGCCTTTCACTACGATGATGCAACTGCCCTCGCGTCTCGGCAAGTATGAGCTTCAGGAATTCCTCGGCGGCGGGATGTCGCACGTTTACCGGGCCTTCGATACGGTCATCGGACGAACGGTCGCGGTAAAGATTCTGACCGAGCAGGCGGCGCAGGATACCGAGGCGCGCGACCGCTTTCTGACGGAAGCGCGCACCGCGGCCAAGGTAACCCACGAGAACGTAATCAGCATTTACGATTTCGGCGTGGATGAGGAGAAGGGTCTGTTCATGGTGATGGAGTTCCTGCAGGGTGAAGACCTGCGGCACGCCATCAAGGACGGCCATACGGGCGACCTTCGCAGCAAGCTCAAGATTGCGCTCCAGACCGCGCGGGCGCTCGATTTCATCCACAAGAACAAGATCATCCATCGCGACATCAAGCCGGAGAACATCCACATCAACGGCGCCGGGCTGGTGAAGCTGATGGATTTCGGAATTGCCAAGACCGAAGACTTCTCGCGCACCCAGCCGGGTTATGTGCTGGGGACGCCCTATTACATGGCGCCCGAACAGGTGCGGGGAGAGCCGCTCACCGGCCTGGTGGATGTATACGCCTTCGGGGTTCTGCTGTTCGAGCTGCTGACGGGGCAGAAGGTTTTTGCGGCGGACTCGGTGGACCGGATCTTCTATAGCATCCTGAATGTTCCCCTGGATGTGGCGCCGCTACGGAGTGCGGACGTGCCCGAGCCGGTGATCCAACTGGTGGCGTCCTGCAACGCGAAAGCGGCGGCGGACCGGCCGCAGGGCTTCGCTCCCATTATCGCCGAGCTGGAGCGCATGATTGGCGGGGTTACGGCGGAAACGCCGGTGGTGGTAGCGACGGAAACCCGGCCGGCATCCCCCACGCCGCGCCGGCTTGGCACGGGCGTGCTGGTGGCCGCGGTGGCCGCGCTACTGGTGATCGGGGCCGGCGGGTATTTCGCCTTGAAACCTAAGGCGGCGCCCAAGACGGAGTTGACCAAGGCGGAGCTGGTGAAGACTATAGCCAGTCCAAGCGGAGACATGGTTCTGGTCCCGGCCGGGGATTTCCTGTTTGGGGAAAAGAAGGAGGCGGCTTCCCTGCCCGCGTTTTACATCGATAAAACCGAGGTGAGCAACGCCGCGTATGCGCAGTTCTGTCAAGCGACCGGGCGGGCGCTGCCCGACCGTTTTCGCAGCGACCGGCCGAACTATCCCGTGGTCAATGTGACCATCGGTGACGCGCGCGCATTCGCCAGTTGGGCGGGCAAGAGGCTGCCCACCGACATGGAGTGGGAAAAGGCCGCGCGCGGCCCGGACGGCCGGATCTTTCCGTGGGGCGACGTGAGCGACGTCTCGCGCGCCAACACGAATACCACCGGGAGCTTCTTGCCGCCCAGCGCGGATCTGCTGCGGCCGGTCGACAGCTATCCATCGGGCGCCAGTCCATACGGCGCCCTGCAAATGGTCGGCAACGCCTGGGAGTTGGTTGACAAGCAACGCACGCCTCCGGCGGACACCAGTCCCTTCAAGACGCTCAAGCCCCCCGCGCAGCCCGGCGAAGCGTGGTATATGATTCGAGGCGAGTCCGCGTGGGAATCGCTGGTTGAGAACGCGAGTTGGGATTCGAACGCCGTCCCCGGACGTTGGAAGGACCTCAGGACGGGATTCCGCTGCGCGAAAGATGCGAAATGAGCAAGATATCGTTGAACAAGAGGATTGAAGCCATAAAGCTGCATGAGCGGACTGGGGCGCCGATGGCGGGTCCGGAAGTGACGATACCGTTCGGAGCGCTGGTTGAGGCGGCAGGGGCCGACCGCGACCGGGAGAAGTTCCGTTACCTGGGGGAGCTGTATTCCGTGCGCCGCGACATCTTCCTGGCGGCTACGAAGGCGGATGAGGCCGAACCGGCGCCGGCCGCGGCTCCGGCCGCTGGTCAGGCGGAAGTAGCGCCGGCCAAACCGGCTGGCAAAGAAGCCGGGCTGAAGTTCGAGCAACTGGATGCTGGCGCTTATTCCGCGGCGCGGGCGAAGGTGCCGGGCGGGTGGCTGGTGACATGCGGCGCCGGCGTGACGTTCTACCCGGACCCGCAACATGAGTGGGACGGGTTGTCGCTGGAGTAAGGCCGGGCCGAGAGTCGTCTCGGGGCTACGAAAAAGTCGGCTCGACAGCCGACTCTCGAAGCCTGGCGGCTTGCGCCACGGGTCGGAAACGGGCTTATCTTAGCGCTTATGCGGGAGGTAATGGGATGCCGATGCAGGTCTGCATGGGGGCCATGATGCAATGCACCTTCGGGGCGGCCCCGAGTTCGCTGGTGGTGCTGCCTGACAACCGGGTGCTGACGCAGGAAGTTCCCGACGCCAACATCATGGATCACATTCCCCTGTTGAACATCTTGCCGTTTGGAGTGTGCATGTCGCCGTCGAACCCCACGGTGGCAGCCGCCACAGCCGCGGCCTGGGGGGTATTGACTCCCATGCCATGCGTTCCAAATACTCCGGCGCCATGGATTCCGGGAGCGCCGACCGTGCTGCTGGGCAACTTCCCCACCTTGGACAACGTTTCGAAGTTGATGTGCATGTGGGGCGGCGTGATCATGTTCGACACGCCGGGGGAATTCACGGTGGAAGTTCCGTAGGCGAAGGGCCGGTCAGAGCGACGGAAGGGCAGGCGGCTTGGGCGGTGCAGGCGGTTTGGGCGGGGCGGGTGGCGGCGGCAGGGTGGGCGGCTTCGGCGGGGCGGGCGGCGGGGCCAGGATCACCTTGTAGCCCGGCGGGATCTGAAAGGCCGCGGGATGCGGCTCCCCGGGGACGGCGCTGCTACACGCCTGCGTCATTTGGCCGAAAGGGCCGCTCATCTTCGTCAACATCGGCAGACCTAAGGCTGGACTGTGCCAGAAGTCCGCGATGGTGGGCGGTTTCGGAACTGGAGGCGCGGCGGGCGCCGTGGGAGCAGCCGGCGCGGCCGGAGCGGCGGGCGCACCGGGCACGGCGGGCGGTTTGGGGGCTTGCGGCATGCCCGGTAATGCGGGCGGCTTCGGCATCGCGGGAGGCGCCGGCAGCGGTGGCGGCGGCGGAATCAGGAAGCGCTTCCCCTCCACGGCCTGGCCCTGAATGACGCTCTTGCCCAGATCCTGCACCTGCACGGTGGGCGGTTTGGGCGCGGCGGGCGCGCCCGGCGCCGCGGGCGGGGGCGGCGCGCCGGGCAATGGCGGCGGCGTTGGCAGAGCCTGCTGAATGGTGGCCGTCTTCTTCACGTGATCGAGCAGAATGGTCTGTCCGGCCGCCGGGTTTGAGATCACCGAGGTGTTGCCCGAATCGACGCGCGTCTGTCCACCGGCGCCGCGGCAGAAGCGAAAGGCCGACTGCACCGGCGCGGCGTTGGGTTCGGGCGGCTGCAAGGCGGTTGCGTATTCGGCGGTAATGGGCGGCGCGGGCGCCGGCGGAGGGGTTGGTGGCGTCATGGCTGGCCCGGGTTGGCTTTGTCGGCCTCGGCGGGGGCCTTCGGTGAGGTGGGAGAGACCGGCGATCCCGGCGAGCCGGAGAGGGCTGCTCCGCCGCTATTAATCATGACCAAGGGAGATCCCACAATGGAAATCCCCGCCGGATCGAGGGTAATGAAGTTGCCGCCGACCTTCAGAGTCATACCGACTTCCGCTTCGATCACCACCTGCAGGGCTTTCAGATAGAGATTCTGAGTCACCTGACTGCTGTGATTGCCGGTAAACTGCTCGATGACGTCGCCGGTCACTGACAGGGAGTTCGAGCCGAGGATCTTGACAGAGGCCTTGCCCTGGATGGAGACGTTGAGATCGCGGCCGATGCTCTCGACGCGGTCCTGGGCGATGTTACTGTGACTGTCCTGGGAGACCTTCTCAATCTTGTCGCGCGTGACAATCAGATGCCGGTCCTGCCCGATCCATTCCCTGCGGTCGTTTTCGATGCGTATGTCGAGGTCCTTTTGGCCGTGAATGAAAACCTGCTCACTGCCTTTTTTGTCTTCCAGGCGGAACTCGTTGAATCCTCCACCGCCCTTGGAGCTATCCGACTTGAGCGTGCTCTTGGTCTGCTCGTCGGGCAGAGTGTACGGCGGCATCTGGATGGCGTTGTAGACAGAGCCGGTGATCAGGGGACGGTCCGGGTCGCCCTCAAGAAAACTCACGGTGACTTCCTGGCCGATGCGCGGGATATAGATGGACCCCCAGTGATTGCCGGCCCAGCCCTGGGCGACGCGGATCCAACAGGAGCTTTTCTCGTCGTCCGTTCCTTCCCGGTCCCAGAAGAACTGCACGACGACGCGGCTGTACTTATCGGTCCAGATCTCTTCACCGGACTTGCCGACGACCACGGCGGTCTGCGTGCTTGCAATTATGGGCTTGCGGGCCAGACGCGGCGGCCGGAAGGGGACCGAATTGGGAATCGCTTCGAAGTCGTTGGCATACTCAAACGGCTCTTGCTTGCCGGAGGTGTAACTGGGATTCTTGCCTTTGTGGCGGAGCGCGATCAAGGTGTAATCCTGGTTGGCCGCATCGCGGACGTGCTCTTCCAAGGTGAACTTGTAGCCGCACTCGAAGCCCATGCAGTTACTCTTGCCGCGCTCGGTCACCAGATCTACTTCGCGCTCCTCCAGACGGAGCCTCGCGTAGCGGTCGCCATCGTCCAGGGTGGCGTATTTGCCGGGATAATCGTAGTACTCGGCGGGCTCGGAGCCGGTAAGGGTGGCATACAGGCGGGTTTTCGGCTTCTCAAAGTCGTAGTCCGCCAGCGAAGCAATTCCGGTAGTTACTTTGTGTTCCTCTTCGATCGTGAGAACGGTGTCCTCATCGAGACGGCCGCCGAGAGACGGCGTATAGCGAGCTGTGGCTTTGTGAGGGCAGGCCTTGAAGGAGGACTTATCGTCGGCCAGCACCAGCGTGTGCTTGGACGCGGTCTGCTCGAAGTAATAGAAGATGCCCTCATCCTCAAGGAGGCGGGAGACAAAGTTGAAATCGGTCTCGCGGTACTGCACACAGTATTCGCGAGGCTCATAGGTCCCCTGGGTCTTGAGTTGATAGTCATGGAAGCCACGGGCCTGAAAGACGGCTTCGACAATATCGGTGACCGATTTGTTCTGGAAAATGCGGCAGTTGGAGTAGAGGTTGAGGAGCCAGAACCAGGGGACCATTTCGGCCTGATACCGTCCCTTGCCGTCCGCGCCCGTCTCCACCAGCTTGAGGCGATTCAGTATCCCGTGGATACTCCGTTCGGATCCGTCCTCCAGCTTGATGAAGAGGGTCGCGGGCTTGGTAAGCAGCGCCTGCATGTCGACGCTGGAATTCTCCGACAGCAGCTCGAGGATGAAGCGAAAGGGCGTAGAGACGCGCTCTTCGCCGGTGAAGCTCTCGAGCAGCAGGGCGTCGTCGCCCAAGGGCGTCGTGAAGCGAAATGGACGGTCCGTCTGAGTTGGAGTCAAGCTATGGTCCCCCGGCCCGACAGGCGGCCGATTCGAATCCGCTCCGTCTACGAATAGGTAAACGCTCCGCCTTCGCCGACGCCCACGTGCACGGCGTCGGGCCGGAGGCCTTCGGCGATTTTGCCCAGGATCTGCACGGAGATTTCCGGCAGCATGGTGTTCGTTAGAATATTATCCACGTTTCTGGCGCCGCTTTCCACCTCAGTGCAGCGGCGGGCCACTTCATCGACCAGCGCGGCGTCGTAAGTGAACGCGATGCGGTGGGTTTCGAGGAGCCGGCGCTGGATTTTGGCGAGCTTGAGCACGATGATTTTCTTGAGCGCTTCGTCGCGAATGGGGAAGTAGGGGATGATGACGAGGCGGCCCAGGAAGGCGGGCTTGAAGATCTTGTCAAGCTCCGGCTTGATGGCTTTGACCAGTCCCTCCTGCGACGGCATGGTGTCCGGATCGGCAGTGAGCTTCATAATGCTGTCGGTGGCGGCGTTGGAGGTCAGGATGATGATGGTGTTCTTGAAATCGATCTCGCGACCCTCGCCATCCTCCATCTGGCCCTTGTCGAACACCTGGAAGAAAAGCTCCAGCACGTCGGGGTGAGCCTTCTCGACCTCATCGAGCAGAACCACGGAATAGGGACGGCGGCGAACGGCTTCGGTGAGCACGCCGCCTTCACCATAGCCCACATATCCGGGAGGCGACCCCTTGAGCGTGGAGACGGTGTGGGCCTCCTGGAACTCCGACATATTGATGCCGATCATGTTGCGCTCGCCGCCGAACAAGAGGTCGGAAAGCGCCAGGGCGGTCTCGGTTTTGCCGACGCCGCTGGGGCCGACCAGAAGGAATACGCCGACCGGCTTGCCGGGATCGTCCAGACCGGCGCGGGCGGTGCGGACGCGCTGGCTGATGCCGGCGAGGGCGTGGTCCTGGCCGATGACGCGCGAGCCGAGGTGCTGCTCCAGGGTGAGCACGGTGGCGATTTCGTCCTTGAGCATTTTGCCGACGGGGATGCCCGTCCAGGCGGAAACCACCTCACCGATGATCTGTGCATCCACGCAGACGCGCAGCAGCGGCGTTTCGCCCTGCATGGCGGCCAACTCGGCGTTCAGGTCCGAGAGCTGGGTGCGCAGTTTGTCGAAATCGGGCGGCGCCTCGACGGCGGCGGGCGCCGTCGCCACGGCCACGGCAACTCCGGCGCCGGCGGGCTCGGGTTCCGCGGGGGGCGGCGGGGCGGGAGCGCTGGCGGCTTCCAATTGCGAGCGGATTTCCCGAATGCGGGTGACCAGATCGCGTTCCTTCTCGAACCGGCCGGTCAATTCCTGGAGGCGCGCTTCGGTGGCGGTCTTCTTCTCGGCGATCAGGGCCAGCCGTTCCGCGTGATCCGCGCCGGCGGCCGCTTCCCGCTCCAGAATGCGCGTCTGCACGGCGAGATCCTCGATGGTGCGCGTGGCATCCTCAATGGCCGGGGGCGTGGAGTTCTGGCCGAGCGCCAGGCGGGCGCAAGCCGTATCGAGGACGCTGACGGCCTTGTCGGGCAACTGGCGATCGGGCAGGTAGCGGTGCGAGAGCTTGACGCCGGCCAGCAATCCCTCATCGAGGATGCGAACTTTGTGATGCTTTTCGAGGGTCGGCACCACACCACGCAGCATGAGGGCGCATTGGGTTTCGGTGGGTTCCTCAACCTTGACCAACTGGAAGCGGCGCGCCAGAGCCGGGTCCTTTTCGAAATACTTCTTGTACTCGGACCAGGTGGTGGCGGCGACGGTGCGCAATTCGCCGCGGGCGAGGGCCGGCTTAAGAAGATTGGCGGCGTCGTTCTGGCCGGCCTGGCCGCCCGCGCCGATCATGGTGTGGGCCTCATCGATGAACAGGATGATGGGCGTGGGCGAGGCTTTGACTTCGTTGATCAATCCCTTGAGGCGGTTTTCGAATTCGCCCTTGACGCCGGCCCCGGCTTGCAGCAGCGCGAGGTCCAGGGTCCTTACGGCGACGTTCTTGAGCACCGGCGGCACGTCGCCTTGCGCGATGCGCAGAGCGAAGCCCTCCACCACGGCGGTCTTGCCGACGCCGGCTTCCCCAACCAGAATCGGGTTGTTCTGACGGCGGCGGGTGAGGATATCGATGACTTGGCGGATTTCGGAATCGCGCGCCAGAACCGGGTCCACTTTGCCCTGGCGGGCGTTCTCGGTGAGGTTGACGGTGTACTGATCGAGGTTGGGAGTCTTGCCACCCACAGCGGGGCGCGGGCCGCCCTCCGCCGGCGCGGCGGCTTCGGCGATGGCCATTTCGTCGCTCTCGACGGAATTGGCGACGGTCGCCAGGAAATCCTTCTTCAGCGCATCGGCGGGGATTTTCTGCATCTCCCGGCTGACATCGCGCACAATGCGCGCCAGCTCGTCGTCGGACACCAGCGCGAGGATGGTGAAGCCGGTGCGGATGCGCGTGGCCTCGAAGTCGATCGAGCCGATAGTCCAGGCCTGGGTGAACATCTTCAGCAGGGACGGGCTCAGGGCCGGCGTGCGCGCGTTGCCGGACTTGAGTTTGTCGAGGCTGCGCGTCAATTCCGCGGCGAGGCGCGACTTATCGACGCCGAATTGTTTCAGGATGCAGGCAAAGTCGCCATCGCTCGAATCGAGCAGCTTCATCAGGTAATGCTCGATTTCGACGTCATAGTGAGTCCGCGACAAGCAGAATCCCGCGGAAGCCTCTAGCGCGAGGCGCGCCGAGTCGTCCAGTTTCGCGATGAGTGATCGTAGATTGAGTCCCATATCTTTCTCCCCTATGCCAACAGAAATACCGTATCCTCGGGCGAGCGATCGAAGTCCAACCCGGACTTTATCCAGGAGAACCAGCCCAATCGCGGCCCCGTCAAACCAACCTCGCCCAACTCGCAGCGCGGCACTGCTTCGCGCCGAAGGCTGAGCTGAACCTCAATTTCCAGATGAATGCCGCAGGCGAACCGGGCCAACTGGCGCAAGGGTTCGTAGGCGGCTCCGCCGGGCAAAAAGCCCAGGTATTGGCGCTCGGTCAACGGCCCCAATTTCACGCGGATTCGCGATTGCCGGTCCCATATTTCGTCGCCCACCACGGTCCCCACTCCGAGCTGCGAAGTGAACGACCCGCCGTTGCCCAGTTCGCACTGGTCGGTTATCCCCAGACGCTGCCAGGCGCCCACGAACTGCTCGACCTGGACGGGAACGCCGAAATAGTCTTGTAGCACGCCGCGAATCGCAACGGCGGAACGCGGTTGCAGGGACAGAAGGCCGGCGTAGTAGAGCAGCGAATCGTCACGGATTACCGAGCGGTCCCGCAGTCCGGCGGTACCCAGGCCGATGAGGGACATGAGGTAGTTCGAGACGCGGTCCTCGCCGTCACGCTCGTATGCCACCGGGGAGCGGTACTTTTCCCATGCCTGGTAGAACAGGGAGATCATGCGGTGGTTGAAGATGTCGAAGAAGTCGGCCTGGGCGCTGTCGCGGGAGCGGGCGCGCGCGCGGATCAGCTCCGTATAGACGCGCGGGAGGACGCCCATGGGGCCGGTGAGGCCCATGAAATTCACGGCCATGACGGGCACGTCGCCTTGCCAGTCGATGGAGTCGATCTGGCTGGGAGGAAATGCGAGCGAGTTGTTGACGCGGAAGCGCAGGACCTCGCGGGCGGTCGAGGCGCGCGCGCCGCGCTGCTTGAAGATGCGCAACAGGAGCCGCACGGCTTGAAAGAAGTCGAAGCGGCCGGGATGTTCGCGCAACTCGCAGCGCACGACAGCCAGGGAGGCGGCAGCCGGCGTCAGACCAGGATTTTCTGTCCCGCTCGCGGGGGCCATTCGCGGATCGCCTCCTTTCTTTGCCGGGTTCGGGCGGTAAGCTGCGTGAAGCTGTTCAGGGTAGCGTAAAGCGCCAGGAAGCGCTCAATCACGCTGGCAAACAGATAGACGCCGCCGCCCACGAACTGCTCTTCGTCGAGCTCCAGTTCGACGCGGGTTCCGCGCGCGAAGGTCACGCCGTTTTCCGAAACGATGGGCGCGAAGTGGGGGCGGCTCTTCAGATCGGCGATTCCTTCGATCATCTTCTGGGCGAACGGAGACTCCGTGAAGTCGTAAAGGCGGAGGATCTGCTGGAGAGCGTCGCGGCCGTCCGCCACCAGGGACAGGTGATTGAGCGAAAGATGCGAAATGAGACGCCAGAGGGCCATTTTCGAAGCGGGCGGGCGCAACGGAAGGGTAGGTTTGGTGAGGGCCACGATGCTCTTGATATTGGCGCCGCCTTCCAGTTCGAAATCGCCATCCTCATTGCCGAAAGGCAGACGCGCGGGCAGGTTCCGGTTGGTGCAGGTGGTGCGCACGGTGAGCGTGTCGAGATCCGGGAAAGCCGTTCGCCCGGACCGGTCCACCAGAGAGATGTACATGTCCGAGGCGTCGTCGTTCAAGCGGTTGGACGGGCGGCGATTGGCGATCCAGTAGCATTCGTTTCCAACGGCGCCGGTTTCCTGGCGGTAGGAGTAAAACGGGCGGTAGGTGACCACTTCACGCGTGTCGGCATCGATGGAGCCGACCTCGTCGACGGAGAAGACCTCGACGGCCGCCGGGCGGCGGATGTCCGGCTTGATCTGGTATTCGTACTTGCGCTGGTCGAGCAGGATGGGATCGGCCGTCTGCGGGAACAGATTGACGATGGGAACGCAGCCGAGCCGAAACGTTCGGGGAGAAACGCCCATCTCCAGGCGCTGGGCGCGATCCTCGTCACCGGCGCTGGAAAAGAGAAAAATCAGCTCCGCGCTGTTACGGAAGCCCTCGGTCCACGCGGCGTCGAGGCCCGCCACGTCGAGGAAAAGAAACTTGCTGGGGAACGCGAAAAACTCCTGCAGGATGCGGTAGCCGATGTGCGAGCGCAGCGGGTACGGGGCCATGCCTTCGTCGTCGGCGAATCCGACGGGGCGCACCGAGGAAGCCGGCAGAGTAACGGGGGGAACTTTGGGATTGGACGGGTCGCGGACCACGATGCGGGTGAGCTTGGCGCAAAGCAGCTCATACAGCGCGTGCACCAGGTTGTTTTCGCCGGTGAGGTGAAAGCGGAGACAATCGAGCCCCAGTTTGGGCAGCGGGACGTCCGGCGAGTTCACCACCAGGCGGAGCGCGCCGGCGGCGTCGGGGGCGCGCAAAGGCGGGTTCAACTGGCCGGGACTCTTCCATTCGGCGGCGGTTACGGAGACTGGCCACAGGGTGGCGTCAAAGCAGGTGCGGAACTTGCAGGGGACGCCGCCGACCGGGCGCGAATAAAGCACGGTGCCGCGATCGATTTTCATGCCGGTAGTCAGCTTGCCGCGCTCCAGATCGAGGCGGAATTCCACGATCGACATGGAAGGAATCGGCCGGATGAAATGCGGGTAGACGAGGCCGAGCAGGGCCTCGGTGATCTCAGGAAAATCGTCATCGAGCTTCAGGTGGACGCGCGCGGCCAGGAAGGCGAAGGACTCAAGCAGACGCTCGACGTGGGGGTCCTCGGATTCCTTAGACTCCTCGATCATGAGGCGCGCGGCGATTTTCGGGTACTTCTCGGCGAATTGCGCGCCCGTCTCGCGCAGGTAGGTCAGCTCGCGTTCGTAATACAGCAGGAGGTCATCCCGCATCCTGGACCTCGCACTGGTTGGTGCTGAGCTTCAGGACTGTGTCGAAGGAGATATGCTCGGGCGCGGGGTCCATCATGAGCAAGCCTTCGATGCGGAATCGGAAGGTGCGGCTGCCGGCGGCGAGCGGCTCAAGCGGCGCCACGCGCACCCTGGCCAGGCGCGGCTCAAAAAGCCGCAGGGCGAATTGCAACTGGCGCGTCAAGCGGGCCTCCGCGGCGGCGGACGCCATGGTGTACCCGGTGAAATCCGGCAAGCCGTAGACGTAAACGGAACGGTTGAGTTCGCGGAAGCCTTCGGAGGGCGCAAAGGCCACTTGCCTGGTATTGAGGAGCCATTCCAGGTCGCGGCGCACGGCATCGCGCAGGGACCGGACGGATTGCGCGCGGGTGAGGGGCGCTTCGCTCGACGTGCGCGGGTCCTCGTCGATCAGCCGGTCCAGCACCGACAAAGTGACCGCGGCATCGGGACCGTTTCGAGGCATGGTTTATACCGACAGGGCCTGAACCGGATCGAGCCGGCAGATTCGCTCGAACAGCGCCTGTTTGGCCTTGGCGTCGGACTGGATTTTCTTGCTGCTCTGGAGCAGAAACACGAGGGCGCGGCCAATGGTTTCGCGATCCTCCCAATCGTCCAGTTTATGCGTGTCGATGGCGACGGTGAGCTCATCCATCAAGAGCTGGGCGATGCTGTCCTTACCGGCGGCGAGACAGACCTGCGCCAGTTGCATTTTGCGCAGGAAGCGGGCGCGGCCGCTGGGGGCGCGTTCCACTTCGCGCTGGAGGATTTCGACAGCTTTCGGCTGCTGGCCGGCGCGCATGGCCTCCTGGGCAAGAGCCTGCGGATCGACAAAGCGCTTCTGCCAGCCGGGCGCGCGCGGGTCGTCAAGGGCAGGGCCGTGGGGCGCGGAGGGCAGCGGCGGGTCGCCCGAAGGTTCGGCGAGCAGCTCGCGCAGCCATTTTTGGGTTTCGGGATTGGCCGCGGGGGTGTCGTCGGTGAGGCTGGCGTCGAGAAGTTGCGGCAGATCGCGCAGGAGCGTGCGCAATTCGGACCGGAGGGCAACGGCAATGGTGTTGTAATTGTCGCCAAGAGCCGTGCAGGCTTCCACCACGAAGCGCTGCAGATCGAGCCATGCGCGGCTGCACGGGAGGGCCATCACCTGTTCGGCAAGCTCCAAAAGATCGGTCCAGCGGTCGCGCGTCGCCAGGGCTTTGATCTGCTGGCGGAGGTCGCTGGGCGGGGCTTCGAGAACGACCGGGTCGGAGGAGCCGCGCAACTCGCCCCAGCGGAGACCGCGCAGCATCAGGTAAGGCGCGGGGCTGAAAGGATCGCGCTTGCGGAGGACCGCGGCTGCCGCCACCACGGAAGCGATGGCATCGCGGCGTTCGGCCGGTTCGGCGGAGACCAGGCCGGCAAAGCCCGTGAAAGACACACCGGCCCCAGCCGATTCGCCTGCTTCGCCCGCTTCGGCTGCTTCGGCCGTTCCTTCCGCGGCTTCCGCCGGAGCCTCTTCGACGGGGTCCGGCTCCGTTTCGCGCTTTTTTTGCAGCAGGCTATGAACCACCTGGCGGACTTCCGCCAAACCTTCGTTGAGCCTGCCGAACCCCGGGGCGACGTCGCCGAGCTTCTCCCGGGCGGTTTCGTCGAGAGCGGCAACGCTAGCCAGAGTCGCGTCGAATTGTTTTTCCAGGCCGGCGTAAAAAGCCTTGGGGGTTTCGCCGAAGGATTTGTCGAAGACCTCAGGCGCGAGCTTGCCCTCTTTCAGAGCTTTCTCGCGGGCGGCCTTCTGGTCCTTACTCTGCGCCTGATCCTCAAAAGTGACGGTGCGCGAATCCTTGTACTGGAGGAAATTGTAACCGTCGTGGCAGAGCGGAAGGCTCTTGACCGCGACAATCAGACGGGAGCCGAGCCAGTCGAGCGGGGCGGCGCGCTGCTCGGCGTCGCCATCGTCCAATTCGGGATAGAGATTGTCCCAGAACTTATCGAGCAAGCCCTGGCACAATCGCACAACCTCGCCAAAGCCGCGGATGCCTTCGCGCTTGAGCTGCGCTTCGGCGAGCCAGGCCGCCAGTTGCAGATCCTTGCTTTGGGTGGCGATGGCGTCCTGGCAGAGCTTGGAAACCTCAACCCAATCGGCCAGCTTGCGCTCGTGCTGCCAGGCGCCCTGGGCTAACTCGTCGTCTTCGCGGCGCGCTTCCTTGATCTTGTCGTAGACGGGAGCGTACCGCAGGTTTTGACCGCCGGGGTTATCGCCGGCGATAGGGTTGAGAATGTCTTCACGCAACGGCATTGGAAGTGAACTCCAGCGACCGGATCTCCAGCAGCGGCACTTCCTCGCCGTCCACGATGAATGTCTTCTGACCCACGGGGAACTCGTGGCCCTCGTTGTCCGCAACCCACTCCGTGGTGCGCCCCAGCCAAACCGACTCGTCGTCGGACTTCCAGGAGAAAGGATAGATTGCGGGCACGATGACCTCCCCGATGTCGGTTCCTTTAAAGCTCGGGCCGGTCAAGACGAACGCGGGAGTCCACAGCGTATCGCGCAGCACGCGAGGAGGCGCTATCTGAACGTTAGAAATGTGCTCGAAGGGGATCCACAGATAGGCGCCGGCGGCATACATTTCCAGGCGCGGGCCGATGGCGGGGTCGGCATCGGCGATGGATTCAAACCGCTTGCCGTTCAGGGCGCCCGGCGGCGAAGGCGCGGCGGGCGCGAGCGGAAATTCCTGCTTCTGAAACATCGAATTGCGGGTTTTTTCGCCGTGCAGGGCGGAATAGTACAGCACCGCGCCCATTTCCGCTTCGTGGCTGCCCTTCGCCAGGACGCCCAACTGCTTTTCGGCGCGGTCGTACTGCCCGGAGAAGCAGAGGAGTTCGAAAAGAAATGTTCGCTGCGCGGTATCCGAGGGGTTGTCGCGGAGAAAGGCGCTGAGCGCCTTCTCCGCGTCCCGGACCTTCCCGGCGAGGAGAAGTTCCTTGGCTTGCATGGGGGCCTCTAGTCGGTGGGCAGAGGATCGTCCGCGGCGAACGTGGGCTTGAGCAACTCCAGGTCGTAGCCCTTGCGGATCGCGGCGTCGAGGCTGCCGTCGTCCTTCTCGGGCGCGTAGGCGTATTCTACGCCCTGGAAAGCGAAGCTGACCGACTCGGTCGGGTTTTCGTTGCTGCCCGACAACTGCACCGAAGTGATGAGCGCATCCTTGACCCAGATGCGGAAATAAGCCTGCTGCTTATCGCCCACCGGCTTGTCATAAAGAAGATAAACCTTCTTGATGATGTCGCCGCTGGCGCAGTGATCGCAAAGCAGAGGCGTGGTCTTGTCGAGAACCTTCATGATGCTCAGGTTCGTGAAATCCGCCCGCCCAGCCTTGGCTTCCTTACCGGATGCGCCGGCGCCGTAGGTGGCGGTCTGGCTCACCCCCCAACTGAACGACAGAATGTCGATCATCTTTGGCTTGCTCGTGCTGGGTCCTTCGATCCCGTCAATATACAAATACGCGTTTACAGCCACAGTTTTCTCCTTTTCTCCACGGTGAAGATGAACTTGTCACAACAACCTGCGGTCCGCGACTTTATTTGGCTGGCGCCGGCAGGTCGGCCACCAGACGGAGCGAAACCGTCAATTCCTCAAGCTGGAAGTGCGGCCGCAAAAACGCGACGGCCCGATAGCAACCCGGCTTGCCAGGAATTTCCGACACATCCACGCGAGCTTCCCGCAACGGACACTTGGCCTTCATCTGAGGAGATGCGGTGTCGTCCGGAATCACGTACTTGGTGATCCAGCGGTTCAGGAAAAGCTCGGCGTCGGTACGCGACATGAAGCTGCCGATCTTGTCGCGCATCATGGCCTTCAAGTAATGCGCGAAACGCGAAACCGCCATGATGTAGGGAATCTGCGCCGACAAGCGGGCATTGGCATTGGCCGCGTCGCTGTCGAACACCTTCGGCTTCTGGGCGGATTGCACGCTGAAGAACGCGGCGTAATCGGTGTCCTTGCAGTGCACCAAGGGCACAAAGCCGAGATCCGCCAGTTCCTTTTCGCGCCGGTCGGTGATGGGCGTCTCCGTGGGGCACTTCATGGCCACGTCGCCCTCGTCGGTGTAGAAGTTGTGGACGGGCAGTCCGGTGACCAGGCCGCCGCCTTCCACGCCGCGCATGGCGACGCACATGCCGTACTGCGAGAAGGAATTGGTCATCCGCGAGGCGAGCGCGAAGGCCGCGTTCATCCACAGATACTTGGAATGATCGCTTCCGTCCACGTGCTCCTCGTAGTTGAAATCTTCCACAGGCTTGGTGTCCTTGCCATAAGGCAGCCGGCCGAGAACGCGAGGCAGGGCCAGAGCAACGTAGCGGGAATCCTCAGACTGCCGGAAGCCCTTCCACTTGGCGTATTCCGTGGTATCCAGAATCTTGGCCAGATCGCGAGGCGCGTCCAGGCTGGTCCAGGACGGCAGGTTGAGCATGTCGGCGCTGGCCGCCGTGCAGAATGGCGCGTGAGCGGATGCCGCCACGTGGGAAATCTGCTCCAGGAGCTCGATGTCCTCGGGGTGCTTGCCGAATTCGTAGTCCCCCACCAGGGCCCCGAAGGGAGCGCCGCCGAAGACGCCGTACTCTTCCTCGTAAACCTTCTTGAACAGGGCGCTCTGGTCGAATTCCGGCGCGCGCTGCAGATCCTTCAGCATCTCCTTCTTGTTGCAGTTGAGGATGCGGATCTTGAGCATGACGCCGGTTTCGCTCTGGTCCATCAGGTACTTGACGCCGCGCCAGGTGGATTCCAGTTTCTGGAGCGAGGGGTGGTGCATAATCTCATTCAGTTGGATGGACACCAGGTGGTCGATCTGCGCAATGCGGGCGTTGATCATCATTTCCGCATCGCGCGCGATGGTCATGGAGCCATCGAGGACCTGCGCCACGAATTCCTTGACCAGGTTCTTGCCCCGCTCACGGGATGCCGGCTCTACCCCAAAGCGGCCTTCCTCCACAATCTGATCGAGCAGGCTCTTCTCCTGCACCGTTTCGCCGGCAGCCACGGAAGCTTGAGCGATCTTAGCGTCAGCCATTGGATTCCCCTCCCTTTCCCATTTCGCCCTTCAGTTTATCCAGCTTCTCGGTGTTGCCGACGCTTTCGAGCAACAACTCTTCCAGCTTGTCGTTACCTTGCAAACTGCCGCGGAGATCGGCCAGCCGGGTTCGCAGGTCGAGCAGTTCCTTGAGGGGCTTGACCTGACGCGCGACGTTCTGCGGCTCGAAGTCTTCCATTTTCGCGAACTTCAAGTCGACCTTGAGGTTGGCGGCTTCCGGTTCTTCGCTCAGCTTGTTTTCCACCGAAAAACTGAGGTGGGGCTTCATGCCTTCGAGAACCGTGTCGAAGTTGTCGGGGTTTACCTCGACGAACTTGCGCTCCTTTAGTCGGGGCAGCGGCTGCTCCGGCTGACCGGTGAAGTCCCCTAGTACGCCAACTACGAAGGGAAGCTCCTTCAGCTCGATCGCTCCGCCCACCTCGACGTCGTATGTGATCTGTACGCGTGGGGAGCGTACCCGATCCAGTTTATGCTGCGTACTTTCTCTCGCCATTAGTCCTCCCGAACAAAACAACAGTCGGTATCACACTATACGTCCCGGCAAGGTAGACGTCAAGCTTTTCCGCAAATGTGCTGGAAAAGGCCCTAGCTGCGACAGTGTCGGTTCTGTGACAAACCTCACAAGAGGATCAGACGCCGCTCGGCCAGCTTACGCACCACGGAGCAACACTGCCGCAGGACCTGGTCCGGATCGACCTTGACCTCCGCGGCGAGATCCCGCGCCATTTCGCGCAGGGTCCGAGCGCCGTCGCATCCGCCGAGGAAGCCGGCCACTTGCGAATCGAGCGCCATGGAATTGGGAAGGGGGCCGGACCGCCTGAGCTGCATCGAAGACGGCCTCCATTGGCCCTCTACCAGGCTCAACTGCTGGTCGATCTGAACGCCGGGTGGCAGACGGGGCTTCCAGGCCATCATCCGGTCGACGGAGGTATCCGCTTCCAGCATGTCCTGGTTGGCAAATATTTCCAGAATGGACTCGCCGAACGGCTCCGTAGGGTCGGGACTGGTTGCGTCTTCGAGGCGGGTCCAAGTCTTGCCGGATCTCCGCCGCATGGCGATAATCCCGCCCTGCACCTCTTCGACGCCACGGTCCCGGTAGTAGGCCATCCATTCGTCGAACCTCTGGTTGCCGGTCAGGGGCGAGTACGGCATCATCCCGTTGATTCGCTCGGACGCGTATTCGGCGCCCGAGCGCGTGTAACTGCGGCGCGCCCAGGCATCGCAACCGGTATCCGCGAGCCACCCGGTGAGGCGGTCCCGCCACGACTGCCCCTTCAACTGAACCCACTCCAGGGTGATCTGGAGGAAGCCGTCTTCGCGGAGGTAGCACGGCGCGGCACGAATGAGATCCCGGCAGTAACCGTCCAATTCCTGGCTGTTCTCACAGTAGATCTGGCCCATGGATGGGGTTACGAAAAACGGCGGGTTGCTCACGATCAGATCGAACGTCTGGCCTTGGACTGGTTCGAAAGTGTCGCCGGTGAGGCATTCGACATTCGTGACGCCGTTGAGCCAGACATTGAAGCGGGCAAATTCGGTGGCGCGCGGGTTCAAATCCGTGGCCACCACCTGCCGGCTGTGCCGCGAGGCGAGGATGGCGAGGAAACCGCAGCCGGTTCCAAGATCGAGAACCGTCTCCGCGGGGCGACGGATGGTGAACATCTGCAGCAATCGCGTGGAAGGATTGGGCCAGATGACCATACTGGAAGCTTCGGGCAACTCCAGCGTACGGGCTGGATCGGCCGCGAAAAGAAAGCCTTCGCAGGGCGTGAGCATGACCGCGGGGGTGAGCCGGCCGCCGTCGCGAAGGAGCATTCCCGTTTCCACCATCGCCGTGACCACGGAAGCCGGGACGAGCTCCGCGATGGACTCGCTTTCGAGCGGTACGCCGAGGAAAAACCAGCGCAGCAAGGCGTTCCACGCGGTGGGATCGGCGGTGCGCTCCAGCAGGTCCGGCAGGTTGCCGAGGCGCCGGGAAGGCAGGTCGCGCAGGGTCCGGTTGTGCAGGAACTGCTCGTGAACGTAGCCGGCCTCGCGGAAAAAATCGAGGAGCGGCTGTGGACTCGCGGACAGGGGAGTGGGCATTGAGCGTCCTCACGACACTCTAACGCAGATAGGAAGGCAGTGACGAGATATTATGCCGGGCCGCCTTCGGAACCATTTGGCATAACCGGAAAGTTCTGGTACTGTGAATGCGAATGCGGCCACTGCAACCGGTGATCTGGACGAAGGGCACGTTTCTCACCCCGCAACACCTGCAACTTCAGGATCGCTTTCTCGAAAACCTGCTGGAGTTCCACCTGGACAGCCTCGCTTTCCGCCCGTGGGGTTTCGCCACGCTGCAAATCAGCCGGGAAGGTCTCACCGCGGGAGTGTTCGGCATTACCAGGGCTTCCGGGCTGCTGCCGGACGGCCTGATCTTCGATATCCCCGGGTCCGACGGCGCTCCGGCCCCCAAAGGTCTGGCGGAATGCTTCGAGCCGGACCAAACCACGCTCGACGTGTATCTGGCCGTGCCGCAGTACCGCGAGCGCGGCGTCAACGTGGCGTCTTCCACACGCGAGAGCGGGGCGAGGTATCGCGCGGAAATCGAAGTATTCCGCGACGAAAACACCGGCCTTTCCGAAAAGCCGATTCAATTGGCGCGCAAGAACCTGCGATTGCTGGCGGAAGGCGAGAACCGCGACGGCCATTCGACATTGCGGGTGGCGCGGGTCCAGCGCAGCGAAACGGGAGTTTTCCAACTGGATCCCAGCTTCGTGCCGCCGCTGGTGGATTTCGCCGCGAGCGACCATCTGGTATCGATTGCGCGCCGCCTGGTGGAGATTCTCACCTCGCGGTCGAGCGCCATCTCCGGAATGCGGCGGCAGAAGAATCAGAGCCTGGCGGATTTCACCGCCGCCGATATCGCTAATTTCTGGCTGCTCTATACCATCAACTCGGCGTTCCCGGTTCTCCGCCACTTATTCGAGACCCGCCAGGGACATCCCGAAGCGCTGTATGACGCGATGCTCTCGCTGGCAGGAGCGCTTTCCACATTTTCCACGGCGATCCACCCGCGCGACCTGCCGGCCTACGATCACGACAACCTCGGCGTCTGCTTCACGGACCTGGACGAAAAGCTGCGCACGCTGCTCGAAACCGTGGTGCCGAGCAATATCGTGTCGCTGCCGCTGAAGCTGGTCCAGCCGTCCATTTACGCGGCGTCGCTCGATAACGACAAGTACCTGGTGAATACCCGGATGTACCTGGCGGTAAGCGCCGAGACCAGCCAGGCGGAGATTGTGGGCAAGACGCCCCACCTGGTCAAGGTCTGTTCGGCAAGCCACATCGAGCACCTGGTGCGTCAGGCGCTGCCGGGGGTGACGCTGACCTACGTGGCGGCGCCGCCCAGCGCGATTCCGGTAAAGTTGAATCACCAGTACTTCAGCCTGAGCCAGTCGGGCGCAGCATGGGAAGCGGTGCAGCGAGCGCGCAACCTGGCGGCTTACGTCCCCGCGGACTTGCCCAACCCCAATCTGGAGCTGATTATTCTGCTGCCGCAAGCGAGCTAGGGCCGGCGTCAGCGACGCATCAGCAGAAACACGACAAGCCCGCCCACCAGGAATCCCAGAAGAAAGGCAATTGCGAGGAGCAGGGGGTTCGCGGCAGGCGCTTTAACCGGCGGCAGTGGCGGCACGGCGAGCTTGGGCGCGGCCGGCGGCGGAAAGGCGGGTGGCGCCAGCTTTGGAATGGGAGGCGCAGCCGGAGCGGGAATTGCGGGCGGCGGCGGCATCGGAGGCATGGGCGAAGGGCCGGCCGCGGGCGCCGCTGGTGGTGGCGCAGCGGCAGCGCTGCCAGGGACCGAAGCCAACGAAATCATGCGCGTGTACTCGCTGGGACCCTGCTGCGCGGCCGGCGCGGGACTCTCAAACGCCGCCGGCGGGATGGCAAACGCCTGGGTCGCGCCCGATGGCGCGGCGGAATGCGGCCGAGCGGCCGGCTCGGCCACACTCATGGCTCCGAATCCGGACGCTTGCGGCAGCGGCGGTCCCTGGGTTTCGGGCGCCGGGGAGCTGAAAAGCCGTGTGTATTCGCCGGCCTGGGCGGGGGGCGGCGGTGAAGGCGGCCAATCCCCCGGCGCCGGCGTGGACGGCATGGGGGATTGAAACATGCGCGTGAATTCGCCGGCCTGAGCGGCGGGCGGCGGTGAAGGCGGCCAATCCCCCGGCGCCGGCGTGGACGGCATGGGGGACTGAAACATGCGCGTGAACTCTCCGGGAGAACTGGATGCGGGCGGAGGCTGTGGAGGCGCACCGCTGCCGGTCTTTGCCGGCGGCGCTGCCGCGGGTGTGGCCGGCGCCTGAAACATCCGGGTGAATTCCCCAGGTTCCGACGCCGCTGGCTGTGACGCCGATGGCGGACTCGCGGGCGCTGCCGGAGCATGAAACATGCGCGTGAACTCGCCCGGCTGCGATTCGGGCGGCGGAGGCGCCGGGGCGGCGGCAACCGGAGGCGCCGGGGCGAATTGCTGCGTAGCGCTCGGAGCGGACGCGGGCGCTGCCGGGGCTTG
>Ga0181535_10000959_pt1 | contig 39769 bp, 31 predicted proteins | sample PEATcosm2014_Bin_44_FD_119774 | JGI IMG/M metagenome (GOLD analysis project Ga0181535, IMG submission 119774) | Peatland microbial communities from MTU Mesocosm Facility, Houghton, MI, USA - PEATcosm2014_Bin17_30_metaG | ecosystem: Environmental > Terrestrial > Soil > Wetlands > Peat | place... | reverse complement strand
GGCCCCGTCCCTTCGGGTTGCGGCGAAAAACGGGCCATCCTGCGTTGTCGGCCTCGACCTTGGAACCACCAAAGCCTTCGGCCTCCGCCTTGTCTGGCCCGTTTTTCGCGCGCAACGCCATCCACCTGGGGAGTGTGAACAGGCCCTAATACCGGCTCACCGCCGGATCGACCTCCGCCGACCACGCGTCGATGCCGCCGCGCAGCGACTGCACCTGCTCGAAGCCCTGGCCGCGCAGCCAGACCGTCACGTTCATCGAGCGGATGCCGTGATGGCACACCACCACCAGCCGTTCTTCCGGATCCAGTTCCTGGTGGGCGCGGCCGGGCACCTCGCCCATGGGAATCGGCACGCTGCCCTCGATCCGCGCCGTGGCAAACTCCCACGGCTCGCGCACATCGATCAGCCGAACCTTGTTTTCGCGGTGCAGCGCCGCGGCCTCGGAGGGGGAAATCTCGTAATCCAGCATGGCTCCAGTTTAAGCCGGCTCACCCCGCCGGCTGGAAGCCATGCCGCGCCCTTACCCCGCACGGTACTCTTAGAAGAGATGCCTCCTATCCTCAACGCGCAATCCATCACCAAACAATTCGGCGCCACGCCCCTCTTTCGCGATATCTCCTTCACCGTCGACGACGGTTGCCGCATCGGCCTCATCGGCCCCAACGGAGCAGGCAAGTCTACGCTGCTGGCCATTCTGGCGGGCCAGGTCGAGCCGGACTCGGGCGAACTGGCGGTGCGCAAGCGCGCCCGCGCCGCCTATGTGCCCCAGGACTCCCGTTTCGCCGCCGGCCTCGCCATCCGCCAGGTGCTGGAGAAGGCTCTGGCCGCCGCCCACGTGAACGAATCCGAACGCGAGGGCCGTCTGCGCGAGCTGACCGGCCGCGCTGGCTTTGCCGACCTCGACGCCGAGGCGGCCTCGCTCTCCGGCGGATGGCGCAAGCGGCTGGCCATTACGGAAGCCATGGTCATCGAGCCGGAAGTGATGCTGCTGGACGAGCCCACCAACCACCTCGATCTGGCCGGCATCGAGTGGCTTGAAGAACTGCTGCGCAGCTCCTCCTTCGCCGCCGTCACCGTCAGCCACGACCGCTACTTTCTCGAATCCACCTCCAGCGAGATCATCGAGCTGAATCGCGTCTTTGCCGACGGCCTGCTGCGCGTGAAAGGCAACTTCAGCCATTTTCTCGAAGAAAAGCAGGCCTATCTCGAAACCCAGAGCCGCCAGCAGGAGAGCCTGCGCAACCAGGTGAAGACCGAGATCGAGTGGCTGCGCCGCGGTCCCAAGGCCCGCACCACCAAATCCAAAGCGCGCATCGACTCCGCCAACGAGATGATCGGCCAACTGGCCGCCATGGACTCCCGCACCACGGTCAACTCCGCCGGCATCGACTTTGAAGCCAGCCAGCGCAAGACCAAACGCCTGGTCGAGTTCACCGATGTTGCCTGCGACGTGCCCGGCGGCGACGCAGCGGAGGAATCCGGCCAAAAACAGGAAAAGGATCTGTCTGGCAGGCGCCTCTTCACCGGGCTCAACTTCGTCCTTGCCGCGGGCATGAAAGTGGGCCTGGTGGGGCCGAACGGCAGCGGCAAAACCACCCTGCTGCGCCTCTTGCGCGGAGAAATCGAACCCGCCGCGGGCGCCATCCGCCGCGCCGACGCGCTGCGCATGGTCTACTTCAGCCAGATGCGCGAGCTGGACGACAGCCTCACGCTGCGCCGCGCCCTGGCGCCCGAAGGCGACTCGGTCATCCATCAGGGCCGCGTGGTGCATGTGGCCAGTTGGGCCGCCCGCTTCCTCTTTACCGGCGAGCAGCTCAATCAGCCGGTCCGCAACCTCAGCGGCGGCGAAAGAGCGCGCGTGCTCATCGCCAAGCTGATGCTGGAGCCGGCCGACGTTCTGCTGCTCGACGAGCCGACCAACGATCTCGACATTCCCACCCTCGAAATCCTGGAAGAAAACCTCCTCGACTTTCCCGGCGCTCTGGTCCTGGTCACGCACGACCGTTATCTGCTCAACCGCGTGGCCTCCACCGTCCTGGGTCTCGACGGCCGCGGCCACACCGGCCGCTTCGCCGACTACGCGCAGTGGGAAGACTGGATCGCGGAACAGGACGGCCCGGAGCAGGACAAAGCTGGGCGAAGGTCGGACGGTTCAAGCTCCACCCAGCGAACCGGAGCCGAGACGGCAGCCACTTCGGCCGCCAGAAAGAAGCTCTCCTACCTCGAAGCCCGCGAGTTCGCCGCCATCGAGCAGCGCGTCGAGCTCTCCGACGCCCGCCTGGCCGCCGCCCGCGACCGCGTCGAGGACCCCGGCATTGCCACCGACGCGGCGGCCCTCCAGCAGGCCCTCAAGGAACTGGACGACGCCCAGCACGAGAACGACGCCCTCTACGCCCGCTGGGCCGAGCTGACGGAGAAGGCGGGATAGGGCGGTTCAGCCCTTGACCGCCAAGCCTTTTCTTTCCCGATTTCTCCGTTGATAACGATATCGGCTATAATTCGCTCCGCGAAAGGAATGGGCTTTCACCATGCGAATCAAACAACTTGCCACTCTTGTTCTACTAGCTGCCTTGGGCTCCGCGGGCTGGGCGCAGGCCGCTCCGGAACCAGTTAACCCTCACGCAACCCCTGAGGCGCGCGCCTTGCTCGCCTACCTCTACTCCATCTCCGGCAAGGGCACCCTCACCGGCCAGCACAACTATCCCAACGTCGGTTCGCGCTGGACCGACATGGCTTACGACCTGACCGGCAAATATCCCGGCCTCTGGGGCGGCGACTTCGGCTTCTCCGCCGGCGACGACAAGGATTCCGTCCTCTCCCGCCCGGCCATGATCGAAGAGGCCAAGCGCCAGTACCGCAACGGCGCGGTCGTCGCCCTCACCTGGCATGAGGTCAAGCCCACCGAGGACGAGCCCGTCACCTTTCGCGACAGCGTGCAAGGCAAACTGACGGATTACGAGTGGCAGGAGCTGCTCACGCCCGGCACTCCCCTCTATAACCGCTGGTGCGCCCAGGTGGATGTGATCGCCGGCTACCTGGCGCAACTGCGCGACGCCCATGTGCCGGTCCTCTTCCGGCCCTATCACGAGATGGGCGGAAACTGGTTCTGGTGGGGCGGGCGTCCGGGCAAGAACGGCTCGGCGGCGCTCTATCGCCAGATCTACGACCGCTTCGTCAACGTCCATCACCTCGACAATCTGGTCTGGGTGTGGAACGGCAACGACCCCGGCAGCAAGGGCGAAGCCTTTGCCGACTACTATCCGGGCGCCAACTACGCCGACGTGGTCAGCATTGATGTCTACGGCGAGTTCAAGCAGAAATACTACGACGACGCGTTGGCTCTGGCCGCCGGCAAGCCCATCGCGCTGGCCGAGGTAGGCGAACTGCCCAGCCCCGAAGTGCTCGAGCAGCAGCCGCGCTGGACCTACTTCATGTCCTGGAGCGAGTTCATCCAGGTGGGGAACCAGCTTGACAAGGCCATCGCCGCCTACCACGGTCCGCGTTCGCTCAATCGCGACGATCCGCGGCTGGCCGGGCCCATGGCCGCCATCCGCAAGGCCACCGCCGAGCGCACCGCCGCCGCGGCCGACGTCGATCCCGTAAGCCACGGCGCAACCGCCGAGGCCAAGGCCCTGCTGACCGCCCTCAAGGCCGCTCCCCAGCGCGCCCTGCTCAGCGGCCAGGAAAACGATCCCGCTGCCCCCTCTGCGGCCACCGCCGCGGTGGTCGAGGCCACCGGCAAGCAGCCCGCGATCTATGCCTCGGAGTTGAGCGGCGCGGAGGCCAACAAGGCCGTCGTCAAGCAGGCTATCGCCGCCCATGCCGGCCACGCCCTGGTCAGCCTGAGCTGGCGTCCGGCCCGGCCAACAGACGGCGCGGCGGCCAGTGCGCACGGCTTGCTCTCCGATTTCGAGTGGAACGAGTTGCTCACGCCCGGCAGCGCCCTGAACAAGCGCTGGTGCGATCAGGTGGACGAGACGGCCGCAACCCTGAAGGAACTGGACAAGGCCGGCGTCGCAGTGCTCTGGAATCCCTATCCCGAGTCCAACGGCAAGGAATTCTGGTGGGCCGGCCGCAAAGGAGTTCACGGCTCCAGCGAACTCTATCGCCAGCTCTTTGACCGCCTTGTGAATCGCGATGGGCTGCACAATCTGGTCTGGACATGGGAAGCCGCGGCGCCGAGATTCCGGCAAGACGGCGATCCGGAATCGCCCACCGACTTCTTCCCTGGCCTGCTGTATGCGGATGTGCTGGAAATCCGGCTGAACCGGGTCGACCCGCGCTTCCCGGCCGGCCGCTTCCTGGAGCAGACCGCCGCAGGCAAGCCTTTTGGCGTCGAGCTTTCCGGCGAAATTCCTCCGCCGGAAGCCCTGGCGGACCACTCCGGCTTTGCCTGGTTCCTGGCCGCCCCGCCAACGCCGGCAGACTCCACCGTGCGCGCCGAGGCCCTGCGCAAGCTCTACGCCGATCCGCACATCGCCTCGCTCGCCCCGGCGCAATAAGCCGCTGGGAACCGTTCCGGCAAAGAGAAGCCGGAACAGGCGTTTGTGCATGGTAGAAAGTAAGTTGCGGGATCATCGCCCATCCTCGGCCGCCAGGCCGGGGACGGGCGATCGCATCGCCTGCCTCGAAAGCCGCCATGGAGAACGCAGTCAAGGTCCTGATTGTCGAAGACGAGCCCCACGCGCTGATGGGACTCGCGGAGCTGATCTCCGCCTGGGGATATCGCACCGAAACTGCGCGCGACGGCATCGAGGGCTGGGAGAAGGCGCTGGCCTGGGACCCGGCCATCGTCGTCACCGACCTGAAAATGCCGCGCCTCGACGGCATCGGCCTGCTCACCCGGCTCTCTGAAGAGGGCACCGGCCTCAACGCCAATCTGGCCGTCGTGGTGCTCACCGCCATGGGCTCCATTCAGCTGGCCGTCGATGCCATGAAGCTGGGCGCCTACGACTTCCTCCAGAAGCCCGTGGACGCCACCCGCCTGCGCACCATCCTGGCCAACGCCACGCGCCAGCGCGACACCGAAATCGAGCTCGAAGTTGCCCGGCGGCGGCTGCGCGAAACCGGCGTGCTTGGCGCCATGGTGGGCAGTTCCCGGCCCATGCGCGAAATCTTCGGGCTGATCGAACAGATTGCGCCCTCCAACGTCTCCGTGCTCATCACCGGCGAAAGCGGCACGGGCAAGGAGTTGGTGGCGCGCACGCTCCACGAGCTAAGCCCGCGCAAGACGCGCCCCTTTGTCGCCGTCAACTGCGCCGCCATTCCCGAAGCCCTCATCGAAAGCGAAATCTTCGGCCACGAGAAGGGCGCCTTCACCGGCGCGGTCGAACGCCGGGCAGGTTGCTTCGAGCTGGCCCAGGGCGGCACGCTGCTGCTCGACGAACTGGGCGAGATGCCGTCCGCGACGCAGGCAAAATTGCTCCGCGTGCTGGAAGAGCGCAGGTTCCGCCGGCTGGGCGCGCGCGCCGAGCAGGAAGTGGACGTGCGCGTTCTGGCCGCCACCAACCGCGATCCCGGCGAGGCCGTTGCCCAGGGCCACTTGCGCCCCGATCTCTTCTACCGGCTCAATGTCTTCAATATCCACATGCCGCCCCTCCGCGAACATCTCGAGGACCTGCCCGCCATGGCCGAAGCCATGCTGGGCGAGATGAACCAGAAGCACGGGCGCAAGGTCTCCGGTGTAGCCGCGTCGATGCTGGACCGGATGAGGTCCTATGACTGGCCCGGCAACGCCCGAGAGCTGCGCAACGCCATTGAGCGCGCGGTGATCCTCTGCCCCGATGGCGCGCCCCTCGATGTCGGCCATCTGCCTCCCGGCTTTGCCAGGGCGCAGGCCGCGCCCGCCCAGGCCCTGGATGCCGGCGTGGTCTCCGTCCGCGTGGGCGCCACCGTCGACGAGGCCGAGCGGCTGCTCATTCTCCGCACCCTCGAAGCCACCGGACAAAACAAGACCCGCGCCGCTGAAATTCTCGCCATCAGCCTGAAAACCCTCCACAACAAGCTCAAGGAATACAACCAGGCCCGCGAGGAACACCGCGCCTGATCCCCATGCGTCTCAAAACCAAACTCGTGCTGGCCATCACCGCCCTGGTCTTTCTCATCGCCGGGCTGCTCTCGCTGGTCTACGTGAGCCAGTTGCTCCACGCCGCCGTGCAGCAGTCCTACGAAACCAACCGCATGGTGGCCAATCAGGTGCGGTTTGCCCTGCAACTGGCCCTTGAAACCGGCCTCAAGGACCGCCAGGTCGATCCCAACAACCCCGCCCAGTTGCGCGAGCTAACCGCCGAGGCGGTGCGCGAAAGCGCGGCGCTGCAGGCGGTGGTCGATTCCATCAACCGCTACTCCTTCACCGTCTACGACATCAACATCGGCGACAGCCGCTTCAGCACGCTGCTCAGCACCAATCCCGAAAACGAAGACAAGCCGCTGCCCGTCCGACCCAACTATAACCAGCTCCTCGCCGCCAATCCCGTCCAGTTGATGGGCGAGGTCTTCGGCCCGCCCAGGGTCTTCGATGTGGTGGTCCCGCTGGAGCGCAACGGCGAACCCTTTGCCACCGTGCACGTGGGCGTGCGCACCACGTTCCTGCGCGCCGTCTATGCTCCCTGGCTGGCCGAGGCCCTCACGCTCACCGGCTTTGCGCTGGGAGCCGCGCTGGTGGCTGCCTTTCTGCTCAGCAATCTGGCCCTCCGCCCCATGGAAGAGATCAGCCTGCAGCTCGACTACTGGACCGCGGCCAGCGAGGAGGCCAACGGAGAGAGAGAGACTCCCAGGCAGGACATGGCGGCCCGCGTCTCCAACAAGATCGAGATCATCGGGCAGCGCATGAGAAACGTCGAAGAGGTCTTCTCCGCACTGAAAGAGAACCTCGATCAGTTTCTCGGCAACCTGCAGGACGGCATTCTCCTCTTCACCGGGGACGGGCGCGCGGTGCTGGTCTCCCAGGCTGCCCGCCGCTTTCTGCCCGTCGAGAAGGACTCCATCCTCGGCCTTCATGCGCGCGAAATCTTCAACCGCTCGACGGTCCTCGGCCGAACCCTCGGCGAAGCCTTCGATGCCGGCGACACCCTGGTGCAGGAAGAGATTCTCACTGAAACCGGACGGCGCATCCAGGCTTCCCTGGACTTTATCCACGACGACCGCACGCGCGAGGGACTGGGCGCGCTGGTCACGCTCCACGATCTGGAATCGGTCGAGGAGATCGAGTCGGAGCTGGAGCTATCGCGGCGCATGGCGGCCATCGGCCGCCTCACCTCCGGCGTGGGACACGAGGTGAAGAACCCCATCAACGCCATCGTCGTCCACCTGGAGTTGCTCAAGACCAAGCTGGGGGGCGCCAGCGCGCCGGCCGTCCGCCATCTGGAGGTGATCGACGCCGAGATTCACCGCCTCGACCGCGTGGTGCAAACCCTGGTGGACTTCACCCGCCCCGTGGAGCTGCAACTCCGCGAACAGGATTTGCGCGCCGTGATCGGCGATGTCCTGACGCTGGCCGCGGCAGAGCTCTCCACCCGTAACGTGACACTGGTCAGCCACGCGCCGCAGAACCCGCTCATGGCCAACGTCGACGCCGATCTGATCAAGCAGGCGGTGCTCAACGTGATTCAGAACGGCGCACAGGCCATGCCCAACGGCGGCAAGCTCGAAGTGATCCTCGAGGAAGACAGGAAGACTGCAGTTTTGCGCATCGCCGATGAGGGTTCCGGCATCCCCGACGAAATTCGCGAGAAAATTTTCGATCTCTACTTCACCACCAAAACCGGGGGCAGCGGCATCGGTCTGGCCATGACTTACCGAATTCTCCAGTTGCACCATGGGAGCGTCGAATTACAATCGAATCTAGGCCGTGGCACGGAGTTCCGGCTGCGAATTCCACTCGCCGCCACGGATTGGGGACGCCGGCATCTTCCGCCGGCGAGCGTTCAAAGCGAGAAAGGGTTTGCGGGATGAAATTGCCTGCCAGGATTGCCGCGTCGCTGTTGCCGTTCCTGCTGGCAGGGTGTATTCACAAGACCAATTCGTCGCCGGCTCAGCCTCTTGCCCCGCCCCTGAATCCCCCGCCCAAGCCTACGACCTCGTCTGTCGAGCTGCCGCCCTCCGCAGCGACCATTCCCAACCCGCCTCCCGCGCCAGAAACCAATGCCAGCGCACTTCCGCTGGAGACGCCCAAGCCGGTGAAGCACAAAAAGCCGGTCAGCAAGAATACCCAGCAGGCCTCGAACGGAAGCCCCGGCGTGAGCGCCATCGGCCAGCTTTCCTCGGGCGACCCCTCCGATCTGCGCCGCCAGACCGAGAGTTCCATCGCGGCCACCGAGCGCGGCCTGAACGGCATCGGCCGCAAGCTCGGCGACCAGGAGCAGAAGACCGCCGCGCAGATCAGGGAATACCTCAAGCAGGCCCGCGCCGCGCTCGTTTCCGGCGATGTGGACGGCGCCCACACCCTGGCCGCCAAAGCCAAAGTCCTGCTCGGCGAACTCAGCAGGTGATGTGTAGGGACTAAGGGACTAAGGGCTGAGGGACTGGGGAGTCCAGGGGCACGCGCGCGACGGCAAGCGCAGACTGCGGATCGCAGTGAGTTGAACGTGTGAAGCGGATCGTATCGTCGTAAGCGTCCTGACTTCCCCTCTTGACTTGAAAGAGCTTACGTTCATTCCCTGCAAAGAGTTCATTCACTGCAAGGAGTTCATTTCTCCAAGTAGGTTTGTCATCCTGAGCGACCGGAGCGCAGCGAAGGGAGTCGAAGGACCCGCGTTTGCCTTTCGTAGTCTTATTGATCCGGCCCAAATGTATGAAACGTTCCTGGGTGCCCCACCCTAGCCGCGCCTCTGTTTCTGCGGCTAGGGTGGGATCGGTAAGTCTTACCTAAAAGGGCCGGATCAATAAAAGGACGCAGCCTGCCGGAGGGAGCAGGGGCCTTCAGGCCCCTGAATACATCGCCTCAGAAAACGGCCTTTAGGCCCGGGCCTTATCTTTGCGAAGTACGTGGCCACGCCGCGGGTCGCGCTCGAAAACCGAAGATAAAGTTAGAATCCCGTCTTTGCCAGGTAGATCATTGTGCTACCGTTGCCTGCGCCGGTCAGATAGTTCGTTGCCGACGACATGAATACAACGTAATGGCCATCCTGGCTAGAGGATTCACGTTAAAAGTGTACGGTTGCGTACACACAGTTTGACAGCTTGTTCCCGCAGGCAAAAGGCAGGTAAGGCTCAGATACACATGATGATCCCAGAAAGCATTTTGTGTAGCCGGTTGATTGCTGGGTGCCCCAGGTCCCCGCTTTGGGACCTGGGAAAGCGGCGAAGAGTGAAAGACCACGAACCTCAACCAGGAAGCCTCTCCCCAGTCCCTCAGCCCCTAGTCCCTCAGTCCCTAGCCCCTTGCAAGCAACCCCTCCCGCCCCTAAGTCGCACACTCACCATCACTTACCTTTGCAGAGAATTACCTTCCATTGGCGCACAATGGCAATAGAGGATAGGCGGAGAAATCCGGAACCGCCCCTTGCAATCCCCGCAATCCAGCACCGATGAAAAGAAAGACATGCGTTTTTGCCTGTGAAACTGTGAAACGGCACTTAAGTCATTCAAAACAAAAGCCGATTTTTGCTCGGCTCACAGATCCACAGAAACCGTGAAGCGGCGAAACTGTGTCTTACCATGCGGCTCACTCTTGAACCGGCATCGAAGACTTCCACAGCCCGCGCGCGAAGCGGAAGGGGCCAACACAATCAGGGGTAACCTGGTTTGAATCTGTGTCCTGCGGCACCATCCATGGTTCAGTACCCGGATTGCAACCAAATAATCGCAACATATGAGACGTGCGTGTGAGCACCGTCACATCTTGGGGATGTCCCGCATTCTACCGTTGGTGGTATGACAGCCGCGACCTCTGTTCTGCTTGCGCCATGTTCGCTTCTGTTGGGTGCCTTGCTGCAGCTTCTCGTAGCGCGGCTCTGTTCTGCCCGGACCAAAGGAATCCTCGCGGCGCTCGCCTGTTTGCCGGCGGTCGCCGGCGTGGCCTTCGCCGCACAGCATCTGCGCGCGGAACCGTTCATTGAGCTCAATCTGCTCCGCTGGGATGGGCCGCTGGCGCTGGTCCTTCACGTAGACGCGCTCAGCGTGCTCTTCGCCTTCATGGGGACATGCCTGGGCGGCTTCGTGCTCCTTTATTCCATCGGCTACATGGCCCACGACAAGGCCGCGACCCGCTTCTACGTCTCCATGCTGCTCTTCATCTGCGGCTTTGTCGGACTGGTCTACAGCGCCAACCTCTTCTTCTTCTATCTCTGCTGGGAAGTGATCGGTCTCTGCTCCTTCACCCTGGTCGGCTTCTGGTACACCAATCGCGAGGCGGTCGCCGGCGCGCGCAAAGTTCTGTTGATGACCCACATCGCGGGCTACGGCCTGCTGGCGGCCATCCTGGTTGTCTTTCACCGTACGGGCAGCGCCTTGTGGACCGATCCGGCCGTGGCGAGCAGCTTCACCGGCGGCGTCTTTGTCCTGATGCTGGTCGCGCTGGTGGCCAAGAGCGTGCAAGTGCCCTTGCACACCTGGATTCCCGAGGCCATGGCCGCGCCGACGCCGGTAAGCGCCCTGCTCCACGCGGCCTGCTATGTGAAAGCAGGCGTCTATCTGGCCGCGCGCATGCACAGCTTTGGCTCGTGGCCGCCGGCCTGGGGCGCATCTCTGGTCTGGATCGGCACCGTCACCATGGCCGTGGGCGTGATGTACGCCATGGTGCAGACCGATCTGAAACGCATGTTGGCCTTTTCCACCGTGAGCCAGATCGGCTACATGATGATGGGCCTGGGCATCGGCACGCCGCTGGCCATCACCGCGGGCCTGCTCCACTGCCTCAATCACGGATTCTTCAAGGGTGGGCTCTTTTTGGCCGCCGGCTCGGTGCAGCACGCCGCGGGCACGCGCGACATGAACCGGCTTGGCGGGCTTGCCACACGCATGCCCCACACTACGCTCTCGTGGCTCATCGGCGTAGGCAGCATGATGGGCATTCCGCTGATGAGCGGCTTCGCCAGCAAGTGGATGCTCTACGCCGCCGCCCTGCAAGCCGGATGGGCCGTTCCTGCCATGGTGGCCTGGGCGGCGAGTCTGGGCACCGTCTTCCTGGGTGCCAAGGCCACCAGCGCCGTCTTCCTGGGGCCGCTCACCGAGGCAACCAAAGATGCGCACGAGTCTCCCCCCACCATGGTGTGGGGCATGGGATTGATGGCCGCGGGCAGCGTCGTTCTCGGCGTCGCGCCGCAGTTGGCGGTCAACTACCTGCTCAATCCCATCCTCGGCGCACTGGGGCTGGGCGCGGGCGTGCAGGTGACTTGGCTGGGGCTGTCGGCCAACGCCGGCAGCTTCTCCAGCATGGGCGGCCTGGTGCTGGCTCTGGTCTCGCTCATTCTGGGCGGCGCAATCTACGCCATTGCCTACGTCGCCCGTCCCGCCACGGCGCCGGGGGGCGCGGCGCTGGCCGCCGCCGGAGGCGGAATCTTCACCGGCGGAGAGCCCTTGTCGGACCAGGACCGGCTCACGGCCGGCGACTTCTCCGACATCTTCCTCCAGAATTGGAAGGAGTTCTTCCGCTGGTCCAATGTGGACGCTGTGTATCTGGCCGTCTGGCGCGGCTTGCAGGCCGCCTCGCGCGTCGTGGGCCTCGCCGTCTCCTGGATGGAGCGGCGGGCGCTTGTCTTGGTCGTCGTGCTTGCGGCTGCAGTCCTGGCTGGGCTTCGCTGGTTGGTCCCTGCAATGCCCAACCTTGGCTCTCTGGCCTCGCCCCTCGTGCCGGCCCCGCTGCTGGCGGCCTGCGCCGTGGCTGCGGGCGCGTTGATCCTGGCCGCGCTCTCGCAATCGGCTTGGCGCCGTCTCATTCCGCTGATGATTCTTACCGGCGTGGCCACCGTTGCGGGCCTCGCAGTCAACGGGCCATGGACTCGGCTCGGCCTTCTCGAATTGGGCGCGCTGTTGACGATTCCCCTGGTGGGGCAAAGCGCACGCACGCGGACGGCAAAGCTGACCTATGTTGCGGTGGTGCTCATTTCCGCTTTGTCTCTCATTTCCAGCCACATGCTCATGGAGCGCGGACAGGCAGACTGGTCGCGGGCGCTGCTGCTGACCAGCGTCTGCGTCAAGCTCGCCGCCGTGCCGCTCTTCTTCTGGCTGCTTCAGTTGGCCGACGAGGTGCCGGCTCTGGTCCTGGGCCTGATAATCGCGGTCGTCGACATGGCGGCCTTCGGCGAACTGTACGCCATTGCGCAGTACTCTCCGGGCTCGCTCACACCCCAGGGTCTGCTCTTGGGAGCGGCCGCCGCAACCTCGTTCCTCGCCGCGCTGCTGATGCTCGCGCAGCGCAGCCTCAAGCGCCTGCTGGTTCTTTCCACGGTCGAAGATATCGGCTTTCTCCTGCTCGGACTCGCCTCCGCCAGCATTCTCGGAATGACCGGCGTGCTGGTTGCCGCATCGGCCCACGCCCTGGCCAAGGCTCTGCTCTTCGCCTGCCTCAGCGCCCCTGAAGCCGCTGGCGCCCTCGACGGCGAGCCTGCCGGTCTCGCCGCGCGCTACCCGGTCAGCGCCTTCGGCTTCCTCTTCGGCATGTTGGCCATGCTCGGTGTGCCGCCCACGCTCGGCTACATCGGCCGCTGGAGGCTCTACGAAACCGCCTTGCAGATCGGATGGCCGCTGGCCGCGGTCTTCATCGTCTCCTCGGTCTTTGCGCTGATCGCCTACACCTTGGCCTTGACCCGCGTCTGGTGGGGTCCGCCGCGCCAACCCGCTCCGCCGCCCTCGGGCCCGCCGCCCGGCAAGGAGCCGCTCCTGCTGCGGACCGTGATCGTCGCGCTGGTTGGGTTGCTGCTGGCTGCCGGCGCCTGGCCCGGCGTCCTGCACATGCTGCAAGGGGGAAGGCCATGAATCTCTGGAACAAATTGATGTGCTACTCCCGCCGCCGCAGCCCCTGGATCTTCCATATGAACTCGGGCAGTTGCAACGGCTGCGACATCGAGCTGGTGGCCAGCCTCTCGCCGCGCTACGACGCCGAGCAGTTGGGCGTGCGCCTTGAAGGCAGTCCGCGCCACGCCGATATCTTGTGCATCACCGGCCCGGTCACGCGCAACTCCGTGCAAGCCGTCAAAACCGTCTACGGCCAGGTCTGCGGACCCAAGGCCGTGGTGGCCATCGGCTCCTGCCCGGCGACGACCAATGTCTTCATCGACAGCCGCACGCTCGACGGACCCCTCGACCGGCATCTCCCGGTGGATGTCTTTGTCCCCGGCTGCCCGCCCCGTCCCGACGCCATTCTCCAGGGCGTGGCCAAGGCAGCCCAAATCCTGGCCGACCGAGCCGCGAACAAGGCGCCTGTTGTCTCTGTCCTCCTGCCCCTGGCCGAACCCGAATGCGCTTGCAGTTGCGCGCAGGCGGACAAAGCCGCCGCCCCGGCCTGCGAGGTGAAACCATGAATCTGACCACTGCCCTCGCGCGCCTGCTCGTCTTTCCCGGAGTTCTCTTCGCCGTCCCCTTCGCCTGGTTCTTTCTCTGGGTCGAGCGCAAGGCGGTTGCCCGGATGCAGGGCCGCATCGGCCCTCCCTTCATGCAGCCGTTCCTCGACTTCATCAAGCTGCTGGGCAAAGACACTCCCGTTCGCGGCGGAGCCGGCGGCTTGCTGATGCGGGCCTGGCCGCTGCTCGCGGTCTCGGCCGCGGCCGGCGCGGTCGGCCTGCTGCCCGTGCTGCCCTCCTCCGGCGGATTCGAGGGCGACCTGATCCTGCTCCTGGCGCTGCTTGAAGTTCCATCCATGTGCATCATCGCCGCGGGCTTCTCCTCGCGCTCCATCTTCGGCGAAATCGGCTCGGCGCGCGAAGCCGTCCTCAGCGTCGCCTACAACGTGGTCTTTCTTCTCGCCATCGTCTCCATCGCCGCCTCGCAGCATACCTTCCGGCTCGAAACCCTGGCCCAGCTCCCGCCTTCGTTCCTCCGCTATCTCGGCATCGCGGCGATCCTGGTCTGCCTGCCCGCCAAGCTGCATCTCAATCCCTTCTCTCTGCCCAACGCCGAGCAGGAGATCTACTCCGGCCCCATGACCGAATATGCCGGTCCGGAGTTGGCGATGTGGGAGCTCTCGCATGGGCTGGAGTGGGTCGCGGCTACCGGGCTGGTGGCCACCTTGGCCGCTCCGCATATCTCCCTCGCTTGGCTCGCCGCTCTCCTCTTTGTCGCGCTCTCGTTCGTGGTCGTGTTGCTGCTCTCGGTGCTCGCCGCCGCCACCGCGCGCCTGGCCATCGACACCACGGTGCGCTTTTACTGGCAATGCACGCTCATCTTCGCGGTCCTGGCCATTTCGTCCGCGCTCTTCATGAGGTTCAGATCATGAACATTCTGACCATGCTGTGGAAGAACCTGCTGGGCGGCTCGCGAACCATCCTTTTTCCCGCGCGCCCCAAGGTAAGCGCCCGCTACCGCGGCCTGGTGCGCTTCGATCCCGCGCTCTGCACCGGCTGCGCCATCTGCCGCTTCCGTTGCACCGCGCGGGCCATCGAGTTCAAGGCCGGCAAAGGCGAATTCACCTGGAGCTACGATCCCGGCCATTGCACCTTCTGCGGACGCTGCGTGGAAGGCTGCAAGTCCCATGCGATCAGCCAGGACCCCGCCTGTCCGCCCGTCTATCTGAACATTGGCGAGTTGAAGAACTCCTACACCGTTGCACGCAAGCCGCCCGCTCCCAAGCCGGCTCAAGCTGCGCCGCCGGCCGCCAGCGGTCAAACAGCGGACCCTGCCACGGAGGTGCGCAATGAACGCTCTTGAAACTCAACCCGAAATAATCTCCCTTGAGAGCCTCGCTGAAAAGCTGGGCATCGCGGAACCGTGGCTCGAAAAGGGCGGCGTCCATTGGCTCATCCCCGGTGCCTTGAGCGTGCGTAAATTGGCCGCGGTCATGAATCAGGTTCAGGCGCGCTTTGTCACCATTACCGCTTTTGAACTACCCGGCACCGAAGGTTTTCGCCTGGAATATCACTGGGACCTCGATGGCCGGCTGCTGGGCTTCCCTTTTCTGCTCTCCGGCAACTCCATCGAAAGCATCTACGATCTCTGCGAAGCCGTGGACTGGATCGAGCGCGAGATTCATGAGGGCTTCGCCGTGGACTTTCTGGGACGCGAATACGAGCCGCTTCTGCTGCGCCAGGGAGACAGGCCGGGCGTGAACCTGCGCGAGGAGAAAAAATGAGCTACAAGATCCCCATGGGGCCCTACCACCCTGCGCTCGAAGAACCCTACAAACTCGATATGATCTGCGAGGGCGAAACCGTATGCGACGTCAAGCTGCATATCGGCTTCAACTTTCGCGGCATCGAGCACCTGGCCGAATCCCGGAACTACATCCAGGTCATCGCGCTGATGGAGCGCGTTTGCGGCATCTGCTCGAACATCCACACCCTCACCCTGTGCCAGGCCATGGAGCAGTTGACTGGCCTCACGCCGCCTCCGCGCGCCCAATACATTCGCGTTGTGGTGGCGGAGTTGGAGCGTCTCCACTCCCACGTCCTCTGGGCCGGCATCGCGGCCAAGCTGATGGGCTTCAAGACCATGTTCATGACCTGCTTCGAGCTGCGCGAGAAGGTAATGGACGTGCTCCAGGTTATTTCGGGAAACCGCGTCAACTACTCGATGAACCGCATCGGTGGAGTCAATCGCGACATCGAAGATCCACTGGCGATTCTGGCCATGATCGAGCAGCTTGAGGGCGAGATGGCGCGCAAGGTCATCCCCATCTTTACCACCAGCACCACGGCGCGCTTGCGTTGCGCCGGCATCGGCGTGCTGACTCACGAGAAAGCTATCTCCTGCGGCGTTGTAGGGCCGAATGCGCGCGCTTCGGGCGTTGCCCAGGATTTGCGCCGCGCCGCACCCTACGCGGCCTATTCCGAGATGGAATTCGATGTGCCGGTGCAGCAGGATGGCGACGTCCGCGCCCGGCTTTTGGTGCGCGCGCTGGAGATCTTGGAGAGCTGCAAGATTCTTCGCCAGGCGCTCACCAAACTGCCGCCGGGCGAGTTGAGCACGGGAGACGACAAGATCGTCTTCTCCACCGGAACGGCCACCAGCCGCGTCGAGGCGCCGCGCGGCGAAGTCATGTATAGCGTCTCCTGGAAAGAGAACTCCAGAAATCCCAGCCGCGTCCACGTGCGCACGCCCACCTTTGCCAACATGCCGGCCGTCCGCTGGATGGTGATGGGAGCCAGGCTTGCGGACACGCCTCTGATCCAAGCGTCGATCGATCCCTGCTACTCCTGCACTGACCGGTAGCACCGCCGTTGACAGCCACGCGCATTCCAGCGTGTAATTGAAGTGTTGGTTGTGGTGAAGGAGTTCACCCTTAACCGCTGTCCCTGCCCATCGGCCGGACAGATGATGACTCCTGACAGGGGCCCCTGTCGCGGAGTCATATCCCGGCGCGATCCCTGAGTACAAATTCTGTGAGCAAGAGCCAGAGGAGTTTTTTGGCTCTCGCCATCGTGTGGCGGCTTCGTCCGGATACCGCGACGCCGTCCGTCGTATAACCTGAACGTGAGGAGAGAATCGTTGCAGAAATACCTGCTCATCGCCGCCGGCGGCGCGCTTGGCTCCATCGCCCGGTACTGGGTCGGCTCCACGATTGCCGGCCGCATGGGAATCCGGTTCCCCTACGGCACCCTCGTAGTCAACCTCACTGCCTGCGTGCTGATCGGCTTTTCCCTCACCTACCTGAGCCGGCGAGCCGGCATCAATCCCGCCTGGCGATTTCTCATCCCTGTCGGCTTCATCGGCGCTTACAGCACCTTCTCGACCTATGAATGGGAGACGCTTTCCACGTTACGCTCGGGCGCTTTCCTGCTCGCAGCTCTTTACGCCGCCGGCAGCCTCATCCTCGGGCTCGCCGCCGTCTGGGGAGGTTCCTGGCTGGCTGAGATCCTCCCCTGAGTGCCGGTCGGCCTTCTGCGTATCGGATGCGCTTGCCACTTCTCCCCAAAAAATGCTTCAATCCTTCGTTGTCGATTGGAACGTCGCGGCGCGTGCTCTACCCTCAAGGGAGGAACAATGTTGAATGCGGGAAAAGCAATCAAAGTCTCCATCTACCTGAGCGATGGAGCCACACATCACGGGGTTCCGGTTTACTCCAGCATCCTCGACTTCCTCTTTTTCCGCGGCGTCGCTGGCGCAACGGTGATGAAAGGCATTGCCGGCTTCGGCGCCGACCATCACATGCACTCCGCGAATTTCGTCGAAATCTCCGATCGCCTGCCCATCAAGATCGAATTCATTGAGACCCGCGAAAAGGTCGACGCGATCTTGGGCAAGCTGGAAGAGCTGGCCGGCAGCGGGTTGATCGAGATGCAGGAGACCACAGTCGCCAAGCCGGCCCAGGTCTCGAAGCCCAGGACACTGGTTCCTCCCGCCCACCTCAAGATCGAGGGCAAAGCCCAGTTGATGCGCATCTACGTGAGCGAAGAGGACCGCTGGAGAGACAAACCCCTCCACGAAGCCCTGGTGGCCGCCATGCGCGCCAACGACATTGCCGGAGTTACGGTCTATCGCGGCATCCTTGGCTATGGCGCGCACCGCCGGGTTCACAAAGACAAGCCTCTGCTCGTCTCGTCGCACCACGGCTCGATCATGCTCTCCGTCATCGACACTGCCGAAAAGCTGCATGCCTTTTTGCCGCTCGTGGACCAGATGGTGGAAGAAGGCCTAGTGGTCTTCTCCGACGTGGACATCATCAAGTATGCTTATCGCGCGCTCGACGCCGAACAGGGCGAGACGCCGCCGGAACCCGATAGTGTTGCGGACTGGGTGGAGGAAAAGCCATGAAAGAAGAGTTTCCCGCGCGCATGTTGCGTGTCCATTTCGGCGAGGACGACCGGTGGCATGGCAAGCCCCTGCATGAGGCCATCCTGGCAAAATGCAGGGAATTGAGTATCGCCGAAGCCATCGTCTATCGCGGAATTGAAGGCTACGGAACCGCCAGCAGGATTCGTCACTCCAGCCACTGGCTGCTCTCGAAGGACGCTCCGATTCAGATGAGCATCATCGACACCGAAGAGCAGATCGCCCGGCTGATTCCTCATCTCGACGCCATGGTCGAGGAAGGGCTGGTCGCATCCTCCAGTGTTGAAGTCATCCGCTACTCGCGGTCAGCCGAAAACACTCCGGAAAAGCCCTAGAACTGGTTGCATAGATCGGGATTTGAGCGGGCACGGCTTTATCCGCGCCCGCTCTTGTTGTTCTACGGAATGGATGTAAACGGCGAAGCCGGCAGTCCGTCGCTGTTGTAGAGATTGCACTGCGGGCTGTTGGCCCAGCCGTAGCGCACGTAGACCGGCTCGGCGACGGCGGGGCTCGTGACCACTACCGTCGCCCCCTCGATCGTGGCCGTGGCCGCCGAAAACTTCCCGTCCGCTCCCGCAACTTCGAAACCCGTCACAGCGCCGCCCTTGGCCGTCAGCCCCTTGGCATGGTCGAACCAGGCCCGAATAGCCGTTCCTTCCGGCGTTGCCTGCCGGTAGAGCGGCCCTGAGTACTCGATCGCCTCGCCGTAGCTGAGGGCGCGCGCCGCGCGGGCGAGCCGCTGGCCCACATCTACCTTGTCGGTGGGGTGCACATTATCCGGGTCGCCGATGTCGATGGTCACGGCCATCGCCGTGTTGCGCAGTTCCAGAGTCTTCAACTGCCCCTCGCGCACGGTGGCCCAGTCCTCGATCGGAGTGGATTTGAAGTTGGCGATCTGCACGTACAGGAAGGGAAAGTCTCCCTCGCCCCACTGCCGCCGCCAGTCCTCGATCAACGTGCTGAAGAGGCGATGATAGATCGCTGGCCCTCTTTCGATGATGCTGTTGCTCTCGCCCTGGTACCAGATCACTCCGCGGATGGGAAACGGCGTCAGCGGCGCAATCATGCCATTCCAGAGCAGCCCGGGTCCCCACATGGCCAGCATCGGATGCCAGGGAAACTGCGGCTCCGGCTTGCCCTGCGCCCGGGCCTCCGCGCGCTGCCGCTGCTGATCCTTGTCCTCCAGCAGCGCGCTGGCCTCGCGGTCGGTCATCCTGCCGCGCGTCTCGAAAACCGGCGCCAGAGATGCGTCTTCGCCCAAGGCGTTCAGCCGCACCCAGGACTCGGCCACCGTGCCGCCCCAGGTCGAGTCGATCACGCCGACAGGCACGTGCTCGCGCTGCTCGATATCCCGGGCGAAGTACCACGCAACGGCGGAGAACTCCTTGGCTGTTTCGGGCGTTGAGGCCGCCCATCCCACGGTCTCGGCGTCGTCCTGCGCATACTCTGAGGCGCGCTCCTTCACCATCAGCAGGCGGATACGCGGGTTGGCCGCTTGAGGCAGATCCGCCGCCGCCGTGGCCGCCTGGCGCATTCTGAACTCCATGTTCGACTGTCCGGAGGCAACCCACACGTCGCCCACCAAGACGTCTTCCAGTGTGATGGTCTGCGCGGGCGTCCCATTGACGGCCGCGCCCTTGACGGTCAGCTCAAACGGACCGCCCGCCGCGCCCTGCGAAAGATAAACGCTCCACCGGCCCAGTTGCCCGGCCTTGGCCGAACGACTTTCGCCGCGAAAGCTGACACTCACGTCTTCGCCCGGTGCGGCCATGCCCCACACGTGCACTGGCAGGTCGCGCTGTACCACCATGTGGCTGGAAAGAATTCTGGGCAGAGTCACCTGAGCCGGAACTGTGGCGCACGGAAGCAAGGCAAGCAGAAGTAAAAATCGCAGTTTCATTGGATCCTCACTGAAAATGCAGGTGCGGAAACCTTCCACCCCGGAATTGCGGCTGCGGCTTCCGAAAAGAGAACGTTATCAGAGCGGGCGCTCTCTCGTCAGCCCCGCTCATCCACGCCCGCCGCGCATTCCACAGCCTGCGGACGCAACTTTTCCCCAAGAAGTGTGTCGAAACCAGGTAGATAAGCCGGTTGGCCCGGAGCACATCGGGGCTGAGCTTCTTCCCCGAGGCGACCCCTTCCATACCCAACCTGCATCTCCCAATTCATGCAGATCGTTCCCTTGGTCTCGGCCACGCTGAAAGGAAGATCAATAAAACTCAACCCGGAGGACCGATGTTTTTGATGCGCCTTCTACTTGCTCTTGCGGCTCTGGCGCTTTTGGCCGCTAGCTCCACCCGCAGCCACGCACAGGCTGCCCTCTTGATGGAAGAGCCGTACGCCTTCTTCGGCGCCGTCAACCCGACCGGGCACAATGCCATCTATTTTGAGCGCATCTGCGCTGAGACTCCGGTCAAACTGCGCCGTTGTCAGCCGGGTGAACTGGGTGCAGTGATCTCCCGATACCACGGAATCGAAGGCTACGATTGGATCGCAATTCCCCTCGTCCCCTACTTTTATGCGGTCGAAGAGCCCCCACAGGTCCCGGCAAGCGTGAATCGCGAATCAGTAACCCGGATGCGCAACCGTTATCGCGAAGCCCATCTGCTCAGTCTGGGAGAAGACCTGCCTCCGGGCAACTTCACCCGCGCCGGCTGGACTCAGCTTGTGGGCATGGCTTATGAACGACGCACCTACGCCTTCCGCTTCGAGACCACACCTGACCAGGACGACGCTCTCATCGCATGGTTGAACGCGGGTCCGAACAGTTCCCATTTCAGCCTGCTCTTTAACAACTGTGCTGATTTTGCGCGAGGCATTCTCAACAACTATTTTCCCGACACATTCAAGCGCAGCATCTTCCCCGACGCGGGCGTGACCACCCCCAAGCAGATCACCTACAAGCTGGCGCGCTATGCCCGCAAGCACCCTGAGACGCGGCTGACGGTCTTCGAGATACCTCAGATTCCCGGCTATCGCCGCCTCAGCCACTCCAATAAAAGCATCGCCGAATCGCTCACCACCACCTTCTATGCGATTCCCGTCGTCCTGGTGAATCCATATCTCGCCGGAGGACTCTTTGCGGACTATCTCGCCCGCGGCCGCTATCATCTCATCCCCAGCCATCCTGAGACACTGGGACCAGACAACTTATTGCCATTGACAGCGCCGGTTCGCACCGCGCAAAATCCCGACAGCGCAGGGTTACAGGCCTCCAGCGCCGCTGAATCAGGCTCCGCGGAAACGCGCGAGCCTGCGACGGCAAACTCTGGCCTGAAAGAAATCAAGGCTATGCATGAGTAAGTCTATCCAGCAGAATCTCGAGAACCATGGCCGGCTCGATCCGCTCTTCCACTTCGTCTTGGCCTTCGTTCTGTTAGCCAACCTGGTCTATGCCGTTATCCACCTTTACCACCAGCGGACCATCTCCGCGGCCTGGTTTCTGGTGTTGTCGCTCGTCGTGATCATCCCTTATATCAAGCTGCGCGCCTATCCGCTCATGGTGCAGGACCGCGTCATCCGGCTCGAGGAGCGGATCCGCCTGCAAGCGCTGGCCCCCTCGGAGTGGCACACGCAAATCTATCGGCTGACCGAGGATCAAATGATCGGTCTGCGCTTTGCCGCGGACGACGAAGTGGTGGAACTGGCCAAACAGGCGCTGGAAGAGAATCTGAATCGCAAACAGATCAAGGAGCGCATCAAAAGCTGGCGCGCCGACAACTGGCGGATCTGAGTCCGGCCCGGTCTACTCGACAATCTCCCAGCCAAGCTCGCAGTTCGGCTGGGACCCCTGTTTCAGCGAAACCAGGGTCACTCTTTTTGTGCCATCGGGGTTGAGCTTGATGGTCAGCCGCCACGCAGCGCTGTCGAAGAAAAAGCGGAGCCGCGCCTTGGGCAGGTTGTCGAAGACGACCGTGCCGCCGTAAGGCACCGGTGGTCCCTGATAGTGCAGCACGCCGGAGTGGTTCGGCGCCGGCTGCGCCGGGAACGGCGTCGGCGCCGGATGAAACACGGGGGTGGGCGCCGCCGGATCTCCATGTCTCGACTGGTCCGAGTCCTGGACTGGGGCCCGCGGCTGCAGCTCTGGTGGCGGTGCTGGATTGTTTGGCATTTGCGGCGTACTGGGAACCTTGGGTGCGGGAGTGCCCGCCGACGGCTTGGTCTCTTGTCCCAAAGCAGCCCCGGCTCCAGGGTTCGCGTTCTGTGCCGGCAAATTCGCCGTGGTCTGTTGTGCACCGACTGGCGATGCGCCCCCTCGATGCGCGTAGACATGCCATGCCCGGGCACCGCCGACCACAAGCAAAACGACGGCGGCAATGGCGATCGCAACTCCGATCTTCCGATTCGACTGGCCGCTCGTCACAGGCAGCGACGCGGGCGCAGGAGGAGCCGACGGCAAAGCCGGAGCAGCCTGCTCAACCAGCTCCCACTCCGGAATCGAGTCGGCTTGCGCGACGACCTCCGTCTTTCGCGCCACTTCCGGTTCAGGCGGAGCCGCGAGGTCATGCCTGGCAAAGACGGTTTCTACTGGTGCGGCCTCGGCAACGGCCTGACCGCATTGTTTGCAGAATCGCTTTCCTGCCACGAGCGCAGCCCCGCAGTTTCCGCACACGCCAACCGCTGCTGCTCTAGATTCCGCCGGTCGCGGCTCACCTGCTACGGCCGATTCGATCATTGTCGCGGGCCGGTCCCTTGCCGCAACGTCCGCCTCGGGCACAGCCTGCCCGCAACCACCGCAAAACCGCTTGCCAGCAACGACTTCCCGTCCACACCGCGTACAGTATCTGCTTGCCATTTTATCCTTCAGCACTTCCACGCCCGGCGAGGAAGTTGGCCGCTCGCATCTGTCGTCTCGCCACGCAAAATGAGGTTGCCAGCCCGGATAGAAGCTCCCCGTGGCTAGAAGACTGAGTTGGCGACGATGCTCGAAGCCAAGCGCGGGGGATCGATCGACCGACCCGCCCGCGCCGGCAACAGGCAGCCTGCTACTGCACGTCGGCCACCTTTCCGTCTTTGAAGATGACCTTCATGCCGTTGTAGTTATAAATGACCTTCGGCCCCAGCATCGCCTTGCTGGTCGGCTGGCCGAGAATGCCTTCCACATCGCTCTGCGACTGGCCGAGCGTAACGGTGGCGGGAGCAGTCGGCGCTGCCTGGAGCGCGCCGATCGGCGTTCCGCTTCCCTGCGACGCCTCGGTAGTCACTTCCTGTTCCGCCTGGTCGCCTTGCTGGCCCTCCTGCTGAATCTCGGTGGCCACACTCGGGTCCTGCGGAGGAGCGATCGAGGCATACAGAGCAGGCGTCACCTGCGCAGACGACGGCGCCGGCGGTACTCCGCCCTTGCCCTGCTTGGCCTGCAGTTCCTGGAGCCCCGCGTCGATCGTCTCCCGCATGTGGTTCTGCATCTCCTGCAGGTCTTCCAGCGAGACTGAAACCGTAGCTTGCTTCTGGCATTCCTGACCGCCCTTGCTGGCCAGCACCACCAAATCCACGGCCGTCGCGTCGGGCGGAGGCGGAGTCCGCAGCGCCAGCGCATCGCCGTCGCTCAGCGTGCACTCAGTCTGTGAGGCGTCCACGACGTCCAGCGCAGTGCCCACCACGAAGACATGCGGATGCCCATCGTTCAACATGCGATCGATTCCGCTGGAACCGGGGTTGATGTCCTGCTGCTGCGCGTTCTGCTGCGCCTCCTGGTTCTCCAGCGCCAACTGGTTCCTCACCTCGTCGGCGATCTGCTGCTTCACATCGGCCGTCATTTCCGGCGGCCCTCCCGGCACATCTGGAACGCCGTCCACTTCGCCGGCCTCCTGATGCGCGGCATAGGCCGCCTGCAAGTCCTGCGAAATCATGTAGTCCGTCAGCCAATACGAGGCGCCGGGGTACACCGGGTAGGGCGCAAAGTAGCCGCCATAGTACCCGTACCAGGGACTGCCACCCCAACCCCATCCAAAGGCGATCGGCGCCGCCCACGGGTTATAGGCCCATCCATAGAAGCCCGGACCGTAATAGAACCCAGGAGCGTAGACGTTCAGATACAAACCGCGATATCCATAGCCGTGGTAAAAGTGGCTGTAGGCGCGGCCGTGATAGAAGTAGGTGCGCCGCGCAAAGTCGTGTCCGCGGAAACTGTACGGACGCTGCACATAGCCCGGCCGTCCCCTTTGAAAGACGGTGCGGCTGTGATCGGCATGTTCCACTGAGACCCTGCGCCCGCCGTTCAGCCCGTGATGGATGTCCATTCCGCGCTTGGCGTCGTGCACGTCGCTCACTCTGCCGTTGGGCCGGGTGCGCACCGCGCTGCCGCTCGGGAGAGCGCGCTCGTTGCTTCCCCTGGGCGCGGGACCGCCTCCCCGGATCGCCGAAGGATGACCGCCGTTGACGCCGCCCGGCCGCGCTCCTTGCATGCCCTGCCCCCCCTGGCGCAGTCCTTGCGGAGCCTGCCCCTGAACGCCAGGCCGCGGAGCCGTCGCTGCCGGCCGGTTGGCGCTGGGGCTTGCCGTCGGATTCGGACGATTGGCGGAAGGGCCATTCGCGCTGGGACGATTGGCCGACGGCCCGCTCGTGCCCGGTCTCTGCGCCGCCCCTCCGGCCGTTCCCGCGGGTCTTGCTGCCGAAGTCGCGGGCTTCGCGGCAGGCGCCTTGGCCGGAGCCGGAGCTGGAGCCGGAGCCGCCTTCTTGTCGCTGGCTGCTCTCGCCATGCCGGCCACGCCCAGCAGGCCGGCAAGAATCAATGCTGTGGAACCATCTCTGATGACCCTGCGAAGGGCTGACATATTCATCCGATCCTCTTTTCTGATCTTTCCGTCCCGCGCTCCCTCCCGGTTGCGCGTGGGTTCTACTCGACGTCGCTCACTTTTCCGCTGGTGAAGGTCACCTTCATGTCCTTGTAGAAGTAGATCTCCTTCGTTCCGATAATCGCCTTCCTCACCGGATCCCCGAAAGCGGCAGTCACTTGGTCTTTGGTCTGGCCAATGGAAATAGTTGGCGCAGGAGGCGGCGGTGGCGGCGGTGGTGCAATGTCCCCATACGAAGCGGGAGCGGGAGCAGGAGGCGGTTCCGTAACCGGGGCGCTCCCTTGCCGTACCCATGCCAACCCTGTGTCGGCGACCAGCCTGTCTCCTTGGATCTTGAAAAGAGAGGTACTTCCTGTCGCGCTATACGTCAGCGCCAACGCATCTCCATTGATTGTGAATAGGCCGGGGCTCATCCGGCCTCCCGCGGCCAGCAGGACGAACGAACCATTCTGGGCGAGATGAAGACGCGCGCCCGTTTCTTTCAGGAAGTACGTTCCAAAGGGCGGAATCTCCTGCTCAACTTGTGGCTCCGCCACGGCGGGAGCAGGCACCGGAGCCGGCTGGCTGCCCTGCCCGCCCTGATCCTGCGGCGGTACCACCGTCAGCACTTCGGCTACCGTCTGCACGGCGATATCCACCGGCGGCACTGTCTTCTTGTCGGGAAAAGGTATCTTCAGGTTTGCATAATAGCGGATATTGTCATAGGGATCGCTGTAAAGCTGAAAGAGCACCCCATCCTTTTGCACCTGAATCCCCGTCACCCAACATTTTTCCTCCGGCACGAACGGGCGATGCGGGTAACTGGCTGCGGTTGCCCCTCCCGGTGCCGCCATGCCGATCGCCAGATCCTTGCCGAAACCGCCCCAGCCTTGCCCGATCTTTCCATTCTTGTAGGAGTTCGACGGCGGCATCGGCGAGGCCACGGCATACATCATCAGTCCCGGCTTATGGATTGCAACAATATCGCCGGCCGTAACGATATCGGAACGGTCGGCAGTTATTGTGGTCAATTTGAACTGCGAGTTGAGCTTCTGCTGGATAGCCGCCGTATCACCCGTCTGCGCCGCCAGGGCAAGACTGAGCATCGATGTGATTGCAGCCAAGCAGGACGTACGAAACCACCGCATCTTAGCCATGTGCCTCTTCCATTTCATGGGTTGTGGGGGGAGTTCTTATTGAACCCATAGAACCTAAACCATGAACTTCCCCGTGTCAAGCTATCTCCGTGGAAAGGGCTGCATTCAGTGGAAAGGGCTGCATTCACACCATTGCAACATACATCGAACACGGGGCAGGACAAAGAGACGCGCACTGTCTTCCATCGATCTCTTCCGTGGGCGCATCCGCCTTGGCGGCGATGCAAGAAATTGACCTTCCCAAGGCACGGCAGCCCATGGCGCAGCTTGTATAACTTTTGTATCATGCCCCCGACCCGGGCTTACTCCCGCGGCGGTTCAGGTTTCGCCGCCGTATCTTCACCAGTCGCACTTGCCGGAGCCTCGGCTTCGGCAAGTGCCTCGGCATCCAGTCCGTGCTCCTCGCGATAGTGCTCCACCGGCATCTGGCCATCCCACCACGCCCAGTTCATCGGATAGACATCGGGATCGAAAAACACCTGGTAGAAGTGCCATACCAGAATCGCCAGCGTGGCCAGAATCGCCTCATAGAAGTGCACGGCGGTCGCCACATCGACCCACCAGCGCGCCAGCAAATCCCCGACCCAAACCTTGGCCCATAACATGATGCCCGTAATCGCCATCAGCGCGGTGCCCCACACCAGCGCCCAGTACTCCGCCTTCTCGGCATAACTGAAGCGGCCAAACCCTGGCTTCTTTGCGCTCAGCCCAAGATAGTGGAGCATGGTTTCCCATGCGTCGAAGGCGTCCTTCGGAGCGGGCGCAAAATCGCGGATCAGTTTCCGCCCTTCCCTTGTAACGATCACATAGAATATATGATAGATTCCCGCGCCGATCAGCATAACTCCAGCGACTCGATGGATGACTCCGCGCCATTTCTCGCCCATGCCCAGTACCTCGGCAAACCAAGAATTCGGGAATTTGAGCGCGAAGCCGGTAATCACCAGCACAATGAAACTGGCGAGCAAAATTAGATGCTGCCAGTGCTGATTCTCGGTCATGCGGACCATCATGGGATTCTGCATCCTGCGCCGCGCCACGGCCTTGCTGCGCCAGATAATGGCGTTATGCAGGAACATCCCGCCAATCACCGCAAAGATCAATACCAGATAGAACCATCTCACCCAGCGAACCGCAACCGAACCGATATCCCTGGGATGAACGCCATCCTCCAGATGCACCCTGGTAAGCGTAAACTTTTGCGTCACTCCCTTGTGGCACTTTCCGCAGGTCGCGTCGAGGTTGGCGCGATTGATGGTGGAATGCGGATCGCTCGATGGCAGAATGTTATGTACTCCGTGGCAACTGGAGCAGTTTGCTGCCACAAGCGATCCACCTTCCGCGGCCAGTCCGTGATAACTGTCGAAATAGCTCGCAACCCGGTTTCCCGGAACGCCGAACTCCTGCGACAGCCGAACGCCTTCGTGGCAGCGGGCGCAGATATCCCTGGAAACGTTCTGCTCAGAAACAGGCGAGTTAGGATTCACATGCGACTTGATCGAATGAATTCCATGACAGTCTGTGCAGACTGGAGCCAATCCATTCCCGCGCGCGATTCCCTGCCCGTGAATGCTCTGCATGAAGGTCTGCTGGACCGCTCCATGACACCTGCCGCAGGTCTGCGGAACATTGAATTTGTAAATCGGAGACTTCTGATCGTTGGCGGGCAATATCTCGTGCGCGCCATGGCAATCCGTGCAGACCGCGGCCTTCGTCGATCCTTTCTCCACCGCACGCCCATGCACGCTTTCCTGATAAGAGCTGAAGGCCTGGGAGCTTTCCCCATTCGATTCCATCAGGAACTTCTGCCCGTGGCACCGGCCGCAGGTAAAAGGGATGTTGACATGGTTCACCGGTGACTTCGCATCGCCCGCGGCCAAAACCTCGTGTGCGCCGCCGTGGCAATCCTGACAGTTCGCGGCCTGCGGGCTCCCGGGCTTGGTCGCCTTGGCATGCAGGCTGTGCGAGTAGGCCTCCTGCGCATCCGCATGGCACTCGGCGCATCGCACCTTCCGCGGCGTGGTTTCGTGCACCAGGCTCTTCACATCCGTATGGCAATCCACGCAGCCAAACATCGTGCCGTGGATCGAATGCTTTAGCTTGCTTTCATCCACATAAAGGCTGGCCTGCTTGCCGTTCACCTCAGTGGTCAGCGTCGAGTCGGAGTGGCAGGCGAGACAGTCTTTGTCCTTGAGCTTATGTTCGGCGTTCGCGGCGCAGGCCCAGGCAACCAGAAAGAAAACGATCACTCGTGCGATAACGCTTCCGCACTTCTTCTCCTTCGGCGTGCTTCGCATAGATATCCCTTGCCTCGTTACTCCCTGATGTAGGCGCTCAAAGTCAATACAAGAAGAACGAGACCGATGAGAATCGCCAATGATCCAACTACTCTGCTGAAGTTCACCAGCCAGATGGCCGGCTTCTCCGCTATCCTGGTCTCCAACTTCCCCTCGCTTGCCACCCTTTTGTACTCTTCCGGCCGCTTGTTCTTGAATTCTTCCTCGCTCTCCACGCCGGTAAATATCACCATATCCATGGGAAAGCTGCCGGGCCGCAGATGGGTGTTGACAAAGTGAATGGAGAAGATGAACAGAATGGCCAGCAGCCCTTCTTCGCTGTGAATCACTAGCACGGCGTTCAGCGCCCAGCCGGGCAGGAACCGGGCGAAGAACGGGGCAAACCACATCGCGTAGCCTGAAAAACCGATAACGATCATCCCCCAGAAGACTGCCCAGTAATCGAATTTCTCCCAGTAGGCGTAGCGCTCGAACTTCGGTTTCTTCCCCAGTCCCACAAACCAGCGAAGATGGCCAAAGAGGTCCTTCACATCCTTCCAGTTGCCCACCATGGAGGTCGCGCCCCAGAAGACTCCCTTTTCGCGATGAACCAGTCCGCGGGTCAGGATGTCTTTCACGTGGACGGCGAAGGCCAGGGTCAGAACAACCGCACAGAGTTTATGGAAGAAAATGATCGCGCCGAATCCGCCCACACCGCTGGCGAAACGGCGAGCCCAGGCGCTCTCGCTGAAGCGCATGGGCAGTCCCGTCGCCGCCAGTCCCAGAAAGGTCGTGAACAGCACGGCGTGAAGGTATCTCTGCGCGCGCGTGAAACGCATGAAATACCGCTCCCCCGCGTGGGTTTGCTCCCGGGTTTCATCTGCGGCTTGCTCCAGATCAGGCATGAGATCCTCCTTCTGCGGATTTCTTCTTGATCTGGTCGTATCGCGAGCGGATCAACCACAGGATGGTGTGAATCACAAAGAATGTGAGGGTGCCGGCCAGCAGCAGATTCATGAACATGCGAATGAAGTAGAGCGCTGGATTCAGTTTGCGGTTGCGCGCGTTGGCGTGCGGCTGATATTGCACAAAGCTGGCGTTGGCGCCCGCATGGCAAGCGCTGCAGGTTTTCACCAGATTCGCCTTGTTGATGGGCGAGCGCGGATTGGATGCCGGCAAAATCTGATGCGCCTCGTGGCAGTCCCAGCAGCGGGCCGTCTGCACATAGCCGCCCAGCGAGCCCAACTGCGAGTGGAAGGTATCGCGGTAAGTGGACAGCTTGTCCTGGTGGCACGAGCCGCAGATGGGCGTGGACTGCATGCGGAAGGCCGACGCCGTCGGCTGCAGGATAGCGTGCGCCGTATGACAGTCGGTGCAAACTGGCGCCTTCAGATTGCCGCGGGCGACAGCCATCCCATGCACGCCGCCCTCATAGTCCGCATCGATTCCGGCGTGGCAGTTTCCGCACGTCTTGGGAATGTTAGCCTTGTACGTGGGACTCTGCGGATCGTTGCGGCTCAGAATGTGATGCGATCCATGGCAACTGGTGCAGCTCGCCGCCACCAGCAGCCCCTCCTTGCTCAGCGCGAAGCCGTGGATCGAGTCGATATACAGCGGATAAACGCTGGGCAGCCCGTGCTTTTTCGCCATGCCCTCGTTGCCGTGGCAGTTGCCGCAGGTGCGCGGAATGTTGAGCGGATAGACCGCCGACCTCGCATCGCCCTTGGGGAAGATCGAATGCGCATCCCCATGACAACTGGTGCATGGATGATCCGCGCGAGCGGCATGAACGCTTCCTGCCAGCCCTGCCGCTTCGTCGGTGTGGCAGGTATCGCACTTTACCGGCGTTACCTTGTCCGGATGCGGATACTCCTTGATGGTGGCATGACAATCGGCGCATTTCAGGCTTCCGTGGATGCTGTCGCCGAACTTGTGCTCATCCACGCTGATGCTGTGCCCCGCCGCATCCTGCATGCCTGCCTCCGCATGGCAGGTCAGACAGTCGGCGTTCGCCTGCGCCTGTCCCCGCGTCGCTGCAACCAGCAGAGTCCAAAGAGTCAGCGCGATGATGGAAGCGGTCTTCATATCAACTCCGATCGATCCTGCCGCTTCCTGGTGCGGGAGAGAAGGACTCTTTTCTCTCCGGATTCACGCCGCACGGTCAGGCCAGCCTGGCTCACTGCTACTTCTGCAAAGTGCGAATGTACGAGAGAACATCCTTGATTTGCGCATCGGTCAGTTTGCCGTTATAGCCGGGCATCTTGCCTTTGCCGTTCTTGGTTGAGGCGAAGAACTGTGCGTCGGAGGCCTTCATCATCTCCGGAGCCTTGAACGACAGCACATTCAGTTTTTTCGCCATCGGTGTGGCGGCAAGCCCGTCGGGACCGTGGCACATGGCGCACTTCGCCTTGTAGATCTCCGCTCCGGATGTCTGCGCAAATGCAGGCGCCGCAATGGAAAAGGCCAGCAGAATCAACGCCACCTTCCCAATTTCCTTCTTCATATTCTCGCTCCTCTACCCGTCGCTCCCGGTTTCCCAGACAAGTCCATTTGATAATGCCTGCGTTTCTGCCTCGTATGTGATGCAGGCCACACATCGAGAGAACCGCTTCCGGGTCCCTAGCTAACAATCTCCGCGATCCATCCGACCTCGTCCGCCACCGTCGCTCCGCGCCAGAGTGATGCGGGTCACTTGCCGCAAGGCCCTCGTTCCTGGACAATATGACCGCTGCTTGAGGATTCCTTGATGGCCACTGTTGCGGTACCCGAAGCGAAAATCATGCTCACTCTCCCTGGAGACGCGGTGCGTCAGATCCAATGGCGTTTCGCCGACCGGTTCGACTTACAGATGCTGGTTCAGTCGGCCCGCGGCGTAGCGCGGGGAACAGTGGCGCAAATGGTCGCCGCCGGCGAGCGCAACACTCACGAGTGGACCCCGGCAAAGAACGGGATGCTTGAGGCCTTCGACCGCGCCGGCATCACCTCGGTCTTCATGGAGCCGGAAGAAGGCGGATTCATCTCCGGACCGAAGAATCTCGCGCTGGGGCTGGCCGCTTTTGAGCTGGCCTGGGTAGACGGCGGCGCGGCCACGGCCAGCCTTGCCAGTTTCCTCGCCCTTTCGCCCATCCACGAGCGCGGCACACAGGAGCAGGTCACGCGTTACAAGACGCTTGCCGCGCCGCCGCAGTCCGGCGAAGACCGCAAACCTTGGCGCGGCGCCTTCGCCCTCACCGAGCCGATCCCCTATGTCGGCGTCGAGACTGGCATGTTGAGCGGCAAACTCCGCGTGGCCGAGTGGAAAGACGGCGAAGAGCCCTGGCTGCAGGTGGACAAGCGCGGCCGCTTCATCACCAATATTGCCTTCGCCAACTTTGTCACCGCCGCGGTGATCTCAGATGATCCCCGCATCAAAGGCAGTTGCGTCGTCATTGTGGAAGACGGCGACGAGGGCTCCTTCGACCGAGGAACGCCGACCAAGAAGCTGGTTCACCAGCTCTCCTCCACCGGCGATCCCATCTTCAATCTCAAGGTTCCCGCCAGCCGCATCGTCGGCGGATACACAGTAAAGGACGGAGTCATCGTCCCCAACTTCAACCACGGCGAAATCATCGAAGCGGTCTTCCGCCGCACGCGTGTCCCGGTGGGCCTGATGACCGCGGCCAAGCTGCTTTCGGCGATCGAGCCTGTCATCCGCTACCAGCGCGAACGTTTCCGAGGAGCCGAGGGCTCCAAGCCCGGCTCGGTTCGTTATGAGCAGGGCATCCAGCAGCGCGAGGATGCCCTGCATCGGCTGGTGGACGTGTGGGCCACCGGCGAGGCCGCCACTTCTCTTGGCTTTGCCACGTCCCGGCTCTTCGACGAGTTGGAGCCTGTAGAGAAACAGAAGACCGCAATTCTGAAAGAGCGCGGCATCCAGGGCGGGCGCGCGGAGATGAAGGCGCTCAGGGAGAGCGAACAGCGGGCCATCGAGTTGCTCTCGCTGGAGGAATGTGACCCGCGCCGCGCCGAACTCGAAGCCGATCCCCTGGTCCAATTCGTGCTCATGGACGCCGAGGCCAACGTGATCTGCCCGGCGACCAAGCTGTGGAACACCGGCCATGGCGCCAACATGATGCGCGAAGCCGTGAGCCTGATGGGCGGATACGGCATCACCGAGGATTGCCCAGGCTTCCTGGGCAACAAGTGGATGGACGCGCAACTGGAAGCCACCTACGAAGGCCCCGAAGCGGTGCAGCGCCGCCAGTTGACCGTAACCATGGCCAACGAGGTCTTCCTCGCCGAGTTCCGCGCCTGGACCGCAGAAATGCGGCATATCGCCTCCGAGCACCCCGCAACCGGCGCCTGCACGCTGGCCTCGGCGATGAAACTCTGGCTCTGGACACTGAACTACCTGCAGAAAACCACCGATCCCAGCGGCAACAAGCTCTACCACGGGCAGCGACAGGGCGTGACCTTTGCGCTAGCCGATGCGCTCTGCTGGCTGCTCGCCTCGCGCTGCCAGATTCTCGACGTGCTCGAACTGGAGGCTCAAGGCGGCAACGATCCTGTGGTCAGTGAAGGCCTGGAAGGCACAGTGCAATTCCTCAGCGACCTTTGCCACACCCAAGCAGCACAAGCTGCCGGTGAGGCCTCGCGCATCTGCGCTGAACTGGTCTTCGGATACAACCGCCACCCCGCCTGGGACGACGAAGAGCACAAAGGCTGCTTCCTGGCCGGCGAATTGGAAGAACTGGAAGAGACCATGCCTGGCATCTCGGCCTTTGCCATCGATGTGCTGGCCGCCGACGGCAGCCATCCGCAGAAGGCTGGCCCCTGCGCGGCTTGCGCCGGAGCCAGCGAGTTCCTCCGCTTGCAGAACAAGCTCACCGCCTGCCTGAGCGGCTCGCGGCTGGCCAAGGACCGCGCTGCGGAAACGGTCGCCAAGGTCATGATCCCTGAAGCTCTGGACTATCCCGCATGAGCGCCGCAGCGCACGCGCAAGCATCCGAACTCCCAACGCCCGATTCCGTTGAGAGGCGCCCTGCCCCATCCTTTCGCCTTCTTTCCCGCGAAAGGATGAGGATGCAAAGCACTCGACCGGACATATCGATGAGGAGATCAAAATGAGCGTGGAAACCGCACCAGCCGAATCGCCTGCCGTCGAATTCGACCGCCCGTCGATGGAAGTCGATATCGCCTGCGCCGGCTTTGGCCCCGCCATGGGCGGCTTTCTCGCCACGCTCACCCAAGCCTGGAACGAGAATCCCAACGATCCCGCCTTCGAGAGCAAGGCCATGCCCGGCATGCCGTTGCAAATCCTCTGCTACGAGCGCGCCGACGATATCGCCGCCGGCGTCAGCGGCGTGGTCACCCACGCCCAGGGCATTCGCTCCACCTTCCCTGACCTGAACCCCGCCGAAATTCCCATGGCCGTCGAGGTCAAGCGGGAGCGCGTCCTCTATCTGCTCGATCCCATCGGCGCCAGCCGTCGCTCCGCGCTCTTGCGCCTGGGCGATTTTTTCCTTGGCCTCGGAGGAAAACTCGCGGGCGTTCGCGACCACGCCTTCGAGCTGCCCTGGACCCCCGCCTTTCTTCACAAGCACGGCGGCCTCATCCTCTCGATGGGCCAGTTCAATCAGTGGGTGGGCTCGCAACTGATGGCCAGCGGCCTGGTGCAGATCTGGCCAGGCACGCCGGTCAGTGCGCCGATCTTTTCAGGGAATAGGGTTGAAGGTCTTCGCCTCACCGATCAGGGCGTGGACCGCACGGGCGCGCCCTCCGACGGCTTCATGGCCGGAATGGATGTGCGCGCGCAGTTGACGGTCGTCGGCGACGGCCCGGTCGGCGCGGTCGGCCAGGCTCTCGACAAGCGACTCGGCCTGCCCAAAGGCAACGCCCGCAGCGAGTGGGCGATGGGCATGAAGTTCGTCATCGAGCTGCCGGAGGATTCGCCGCTCGAACCCGGCACCGTTTGGCACACCTTCGGCTATCCCGAGCCGGAGATTTTTGGCTTCCTCTATGTGCACCCGGAACGCCTCGTCTCGGTGGGCATTTTTGTTCCATCCTGGATGAGCGACCCCTCCCGCACCGCCTACCGCTATCTGCAGCACTACATTCAGCACCCCGCCCTTTGGAAATTCCTCAAGAACGGCGCCCTGCGCTCCTGGGGCGCCAAATCGCTCGATGAGTCGGGCCGCCGCGGAGAACCCCTCCTCGCCGGCGACGGCTTTGCCCGCATCGGCGAGGGCTCCGGCTCGACCAACATGCTCACCGGCTCCGGCGTCGACGAGGCCTGGACCACCGGCGCGCAACTGGGCGAAGCGGTCGTCGAACTGCTCCGCGCCGGCCTGCCATTCACGCAACAGAATCTCTCCAAAACCTACGTGAAAAGCCGCCGCGCAAGCTGGGTCGAACGCGGCGCCCGCGAGGCCGAGAACGCTCGCAACGGCTTCCACAGTGGCATCGTCAAAGGCATGATCGGCATGGCGCTTGCCGGTCTCACCAAAGGAAAACTTTCGCTGGCCGCCAAAATCCCTCCCGCGCACCGGCAGATTCGTCCCTTCTCTTCGCAATCGGCCCAGGGCCTCAAGCTCAAGGATGCCGCCGCTCTGGCCGTCGCCAACGGGCGCCCGCTCCACGATGCGCTGCTCACCGCGCGCGGCTGGCCGGAGATCCCCTTCGACGGCCGTCTACTGGTCACGCAGCAGGACGCGCTGCTGATCGGCGGCAAGGTCCAGGCCATGCCCGGCTTTGCCGATCATGTGCTCTTTCTCGACAAAGATCTGTGCGTCGCCTGCGAGGAAAAGACCTGCATCGCCATGTGCTCCGGGCAGGCCATCACGCCAGACGCGGACGGCCTGCCCGCCTTCGAACGCGAAAAATGCGTCCACTGCGGCGGCTGCCTGTGGAACTGTTCTCAGTCGCCCGACGGCATTCACTCCAACATCGACTTCCGCGCCGGCGCGGGCGGTCTCCACTCCGCGGAAAACTGAGTTTTCACGCTCGATCGATTTTCTGCTCGTCGAGGTTTTGAAATGGCGCGGCTTTAGCCATGCTGCAAGAATCAATAGAATAGATAGGGCCCTAGCCCCTGAGGGAATTTCAGCGCCAGCAGAATGACACATCCTGAGATTCTCTTCGATTGATCTGGTTGGATTGCACACGGAGCGACGAACAATCGCCCAATGATTTGAAAAAGGAAAGAATAATGGCAAATGCAGTACACATCGTGGTTTGTGCGGGAATCGTTCCCGATCCGCTGCAAACCCTGGAGCCGGTCACCGGCCCGAACGGTCCGGGGCTGAAAAACGAAATGGTCCTGCCCGCGGTCCTCGACCCCTGGGCCGCCAGCGCCCTCTATGAAGCGGCCCATCTGGCAGCGAAGAACCCTGGCAGCAAAGTCTGGCTCGTCTCCTTCGGTCCCAAGGCCAAGCTGCAGCAGGTGATGATGACCGTGGCCCAGAAAGTCGCCTTCGAACTGGTTCCCATCGACGGCCCCATTGGCGGCTTTCCCGATGCCCACTCCACCGCGGCCGTGTTGGCTGGCGCCATCGAGGCAATCCCAGGGCTGGACCGCGCCAAGCTCCTGCTCTTCGGCGGCTGGGAATCGGCCACGCGCGGAGCCGGCGCTACGCTCCAGTTGATCGGCGAGCGCCTCGGCATCGCCGATCAGTTCCAGGGCGTCGACCAGATCGACCTCCTCGACGACGGCTCCTTTGAGGTGCTGGAACGCGTCGAGGGAGGCAAGCACCAGCTCTCGGTCTGCGCCGGAACTCCGGCCGTCCTCGGCTGGGCCACCGGCAACCTCGCCGAGCCCCGCAACAATCCGCAGGTGGGCATGGCCAACATGCGCAGCCTCATGCCGGCGCTGCAAAAAGCCAAGCCGGCGAAGCTCGAGGCCAACGGCCTGCGCTACGTCTCTGTGAGCCTGCCCAAGCAGCAGCGCACAACCCGCGTGGTCAAAGATTTGACGCCCGACGAAATCGCAGCCGAACTGGTCGAGTGGATGGGAGCCGAATAATGGAAAACATCCTTGTACTCACGCACGCAGATGAATCCGGCTCCGCACTCACGCGCGCCTCGCTTGAAACCGTAACCGCCGGCCAGGAACTCGCCGCGCGGCTGGCGGCGACTCTGACCATCGGCATCGTTGCTGAAGATATAACGAACCTGACCAAAAGTCTGCCGTCCGCAGGACCGCGCCTGCTGGCCGTCTCCGGCGCGGCCTTCGCCCAGCCGCGCTATGCCACCGACGCCGCCGCCTGCCAAGCGCTCTGCCGCGCCGCCGCTGCCACCATCGTGCTCGCTCCCGGCTCTTCGCGCTTCACCCGCGTGGCCGCGGGCGTAGCGCATCGGCTCGGCGGCTTCATCGACACGCACATCACGGCCCTTGGCGGCACTGAAACCGTCGAGGCCACGCGCTGGTTCTATCGCCAACGTGTGGAAGCGGTCATCAGCCGCGATGTCCGCCCTTGGTTCCTGCTGCTTGATGCGGGCACCCACGCCGCCTTTGCCGCGGAATCGGGCGCAGCCTCGGTTGAACAAATCGCCGTGGAGTTGCCCGCGCTGCGCACCACCGTCAGCGGCCTTCGCGCTCCTGCGCAGGACGCGCAGACCATCCGCCCCGACGCCAAGCTCCTCCTCGTTGCCGGCGCGGGATGGACCAAGAAGCAACTCGACGGCCAGATCCATGCCGCCGAGGCGAGCGACTTGATCCTCGGCTTCCTGCGTCTCGCCAGCGCATCGCTGGGCAGCAGCAAATCCCTCGTGGACCAGGGAGGCGAAGGCCAGCCGGTTCTTCCCTTCCTCACCCACATGAACCAGATTGGCCAAACCGGCGCCACGCCGCGCCACGCCAAGGGGCTCTCCACCTGCTGCCACGGCGAGGAGCCGCATGTCGTCGGCTGGCGCTTTATCGCCGACCGCCGCGCCATCTCGCTCGACCCCAACTGCGGCTGGACACGTGGCAAGGCCGACGTGGTCTATGTCGCCGACGCCTTCCCGGTGATGGCCAAGGTGAATGCGCTGCTCGCTTCCGCCAAGCAATAGAACCGGTACAAAGACGATCTGCGCTAAAAGGGGACGGGCCTTGGCCCGTCCCCTTTGTTCAAGACCGGATCTTCGCCTCGCCTCTTAAATCTTCAGCGCCGCAGGAAGCGTAAGCGTCTCCATGATCTTCTCCATGGCTCCCGCGTCGTTCCCAATCGTCTCCAGCAGCTTCTTCTTGAGTTCTTCGCGCTTGGCATAAAGGCGCAGCGGCTCCGGCGGGTTGTGCAGCAATTCCTTCCCCACCAGCGCGCGAACGATGAAGGGCATGTACGACGAGTAATCGCCCTGCATGCTCACCGTCTGCGTCGTGTAGGTCTCGGGATTGACCTTGCCCCACGACACCGCTTCGGCCGGCGCGCACGAGGACAAACTGCCATCCGTCACGGGGGATGAAACGATCTGCGCATCGTAATCGTAGCCGCGAATGTTATCCAGGAAGAAGATCTGCGAGAGCGCCGGTTCCGGCTGCAACGAGTAATTCTTGGGAACACCGCCTCCCAGAATCAAAATTGCGAGCGATTTCGCTTCGGAGTCGAACAATCCCCAGCGATGGTAGGCGCAGGATTCAAATACGTCTTCGTGAAGGTCGTAATCGAAGCTATATTTGATCTTCCCAAGTCGCGCCAGCGTCCAGAGCTTGACGGAATTAAGGAACACGCTTCCATCGGCAGGCGCCCCGATGAAAACCGGCAATTCAAGATCGGCGCATGTGCTCAGAAGTCCCGGCACAATGCCGAGCGATTCTTCCCGTTCCGCATAGTACTTGCCAAGCAGATAGTTGCGTTCGGTTGTCGTCATCCGTTTCTGGAACTCAGGCCTCTGTAGCATCTCCGTCACTACAGCGTCCTGGTCGAAGAGCACCTGTTCTTCGAAACCGGTATCGGTAACCCGAATGACGCCGTTCTCGCGCAGCACGGCGTCATCGCCGAACAGATCCACCTCCCGGATCGGGCGTTCATCGCTCTTCCGGAGACAATCATGTCCGTCGTGGTAGCAGATCGCGTCGGTCACAGTGATATACGCCGTGTTCGCCGCCCGGATGAGCGGAATGAGCCACGCGCGGTGCTGATCGGATACCGTGATCGGCCCGGCGCAAGTCACAACAAGCGGGATACGCTTTTCGATCACCTGCTTCATCGCTTCATAGACCCGCCGCAGGTAGGCGCCGCCAAAAGCCGGAAGAGATGCCGAAAATACCTCGTTCAGGTTCTGGCACTGCGTAACCGGTTTTCCGGTCACCGCCCTGCCCATCAGTCCATTCGTCTTGGAACATTTGCTCATCGCAATAGCATCATATCAAGTTGACTTCTGTTTCCAACTTCCCGCAATACTTCTGCGGAGAAGGTCTCTCTTCCATGAAGCCTTCGCATATTGATGAGGTCACGATCTGTCTGTCGAATTGATCATCCGGGCGGATAAAACACGGGGCGCCTGGCGTCCAACATCTCGCGTTTGAGACCTGGGCTTCGCGAACCTAAATTCAAGATGCAAGAGCGCAACGAGTCTCTTTCAGGCTCACTTCTTCGACATCACAACGAACGGCCCAGCCATTTGCTGTCCATCCCCTGCAAACACAGCCTGCCCCAAGCCGGGCAATCCAATCTCCCACACTGGCGACGCCAGTTCCGGCATGGGCCTGGCCTGAAACAGCTTCTTGCACTGGCGGGCCGTCCATTTGGCCCAGGCCTTCGACTTCTTACGCCGGGCGCTGTCGGTGGAGATTCCCGTCCCCGCATACATCTGCCGATAGAGTTTGGAAAGAAACATGAACGCGATCCTGGAGCGAAGATTCGGCGTGCAGGCCGACCGCTGCCAGATAGCGCTCCAGTTATAGAACCTGTCCCATACCTTTTGTGTGCACTCCCTGATTTCATCGGAGCTCATCGTCGGATGCGGCGTGAACATCTTGGGCCTGACTTCGGTGGGGATCAGCCAGTACCGGGTGATCGGCACATCGCCCACCATCGTGGGATTCTGCGCCTGTTCCTTCTCCCAACGCGCAAAATCCACCGTACCTGGAAAAGGCGTCATCATCACGAACTGCGCAAAGGTGATGCCAGCCTTCAGAGCCATCGCGACCGTGGCATCGAAGGTTGCAGGCCGGTCAGTCGGCAGCCCGAATATGAACGAGCCCAGCACGTGGACTCCGTGCTGCTTGAATGTCTGCAACTGCCTGGCTAGGGCATCGCCTGAGAGGTTCCAGTCTTTGTAGACCGCTTTGAGTCCCTCTGGGGTAACCGCCTCGATCCCCACCAGGGCGCCCTTGATATTGGCCTTGCGCATCGCATCCAGGAACTCGCCGTCCTCGCCGGCCTCCATGGTCATCTGGGTAAAGAACACCATATCTTTCGGGAGCTTCGACAGTTCGCCCATCAGCGAGAATCTCTCGGCACGAATGGCGGTGAGTTCTTCCAGCTTGGCGTTGTTGTTTTGCTCTCTGGCGAGCCGCAGATCGGTAAACGTGACCGGATAGAAGTTGTCGTCGGCCAGGGCAATGTAGCGAAATCCCAGCCGGCGCAGAGCGACAATCTCGTCCACCACGCTTTGAAATCTTCGTTGCCGCGGCTTCTGCCCATCCGTCCGCCACACGCTGCAAAAGGAACAATGCTTCGGACACCCGCGAATGGTTTGCACCGAGGCCCACATATACTTCTCAGGATCCATCAGGTCCCAG
>Ga0181535_10000957_pt1 | contig 39811 bp, 29 predicted proteins | sample PEATcosm2014_Bin_44_FD_119774 | JGI IMG/M metagenome (GOLD analysis project Ga0181535, IMG submission 119774) | Peatland microbial communities from MTU Mesocosm Facility, Houghton, MI, USA - PEATcosm2014_Bin17_30_metaG | ecosystem: Environmental > Terrestrial > Soil > Wetlands > Peat | place... | reverse complement strand
CTGAAAGGCTAATTCTGGCCTCCTTCTCCACGCTGAAACGCGGGGCTAACAACCGTTGCGCCTCCGGCTCGATAAAAATCGGAACCAAGCTGGTCAACAAAACGGATTCATGCGATTGCCCTGCAGAGAAGACCAAACAGCGTGCAACTCCGGGAACAAGTAGGGTAAACTCAGTTGTTTCCCGGAACCGGCCATGAGCAAGGCTCTGCTGCCGGAGACTGTTCCCTGTTCCCTAATCCCTGTTCCCTGCTTTTTCGAGGTTCCCATGTCGCATCCCACATATCAAAACCTGATTGGCGGCCAATGGCTGCCCGCCGCGAGCGGTAAGACGATCCTCAATTTGAACCCCGCCGACCACACAGACGTGGTGGGTGCGTTTCCCTCTTCCCACGCTGAAGATGTGGTCCTGGCCGTCGCCGCCGCCAAAAAAGCCTTCGCCACCTGGCGGCTGGTTCCGGCGCCCAAGCGGGCAGAAATACTCGTTCGCGCCGGCCTGCTTCTTAAAGAGCGCAAGGAAAAGTACGCCCGCGAAATGACCCGCGAGATGGGCAAGGTGCTCACCGAGACGCGCGGCGACGTGCAGGAAGCTATCGATGAAGCCTTTTATGTGGCCGGCGAGGGGCGGCGGCTCTTCGGCCAGACCACCCCCTCGGAGCTTCAGAACAAGTTCGCCATGAGCGTCCGCATGCCGGTTGGCGTCGTCGGGCTCATCACACCATGGAACTTCCCCATGGCCATCCCTTCGTGGAAGCTCTTTCCGGCGCTGGTCTGCGGCAACACATGCGTCATCAAACCGGCGACCGACACGCCGCTCTCCACGTACAACCTGGTGGCTGCCCTGGTCGATGCGGGCCTGCCGCCCGGCGTGGTCAACATCGTCACTGGTTCGGGATCGACGGTTGGCTCGGCGCTGGTCGAGCACCCGGACGTCCGCGCCATCAGTTTCACCGGATCGAGCGCCGTTGGCTCTCTTGTTGCGCAGCGCGCCGCGATTGCCTTCAAGCCGGTGTCGCTCGAGATGGGCGGCAAAAACGCCCAAATCGTGATGGACGACGCCAATCTGGAGTTAGCTTTGGATGGCGCTCTCTGGGGATCCTTCGGCACCACGGGCCAGCGCTGCACAGCCACCAGCCGCATCCTTTTGCAAAAAGGCATTGCTGAAAAATTCACGGCTGAGTTTGTAACTCGGGCGCGCAAACTCAAAGTCGGCAACGGCCTCGATGAGTCGGTCGAAGTAGGTCCGCAAGTCAACCCAAGCCAGATTGAAACTTCAGTAAAATATGTCGAAATAGCCTTGAATGAAGGCGCGAAGTTACTAACTGGCGGCCATGTTTTGACCGAAGTGAGTTATGCCCACGGCACGTTTTTCGAGCCAACAGTTATAGGCTCGGTAACTCCCTCAATGCGCATCGCCCGCGAAGAAGTCTTTGGCCCGGTGGTAAGTCTAATTGAGTTTGAGTCCTTTGAAGAAGCCATCGAGATCGCCAACTCCATCGACTACGGCCTCTCGACCGCGCTCTATACAAAGAACGTGAACCGCGCCTTCACCGCCATCCGCGACCTCGAGTCCGGCATCACTTATATCAACGCTCCCACCATCGGAGCCGAGGTTCACTTACCATTTGGTGGCGTGAAACATACTGGAAACGGTCACCGCGAAGGCAATGGAGCGATCGACTTCTTCACCACATGGAAGGCCGTTTACATCGATTACTCCGACAAGCTGCAGCGCGCCCAGATCGACAACGCGGAGTAGAGCGCACAATTCATCCCGGGAGCTTTCCGTAGTCTCATCGCGAAAGGATCATCATCTTCAGCCCTAAAGCGGATACCGCTCCAACTGGATGCAATGCCGGGCCACTGTTCGGCTCAGCCCCACAGCATCAGCGGGAGTCAGTCGCGCCAGCCGGCGCAGGATCGCCAACTGCGTTCGCAGCAGATCTCCCTCACCGCACGCAGCCAAGACTCGCCGAGAGGCTTGCTCGGACAACGCGATGGTTTCATCGGCCAGCAACCCCGTCATCGCTGCCGCTACCTCGGCCCCTGATCCCTGCGTTGCAAGTTTGCGCGCCCTCAGCAGAGCCGACTCCAGGGCATAGACCTGCATGATGATGTCGGCCAGATCGGCCATCACTTCCTGCTGCTCCTGGAGCGCCGTCATAAAACGCTGGCTCGCCACTCCCGCCGAAAAGAGCGCAATCTTCTTGGCCGAGGCCAGTGCCTCCGCCTCCCGGGCCAGCAGTTCACCCGCGTCTGTCCCGGAATCGAAGCTTGATGGCTGCATCACCTCATCCATCAGCTTCTTAATTGCGGCAAGCAACGGAAGCTGCCCGTTCAGGGCGCGCTTCATCAGCCAGCCGGTGATGATTAACCTGTTGATTTCATTGGTCCCTTCAAAGATTCTGTTGATGCGCGCATCGCGGTAAAAGCGCTCTGCGGGATATTCCTCGACGTAGCCATAGCCGCCCATGGTAGCGATCAGCTCGTCGGCCACCACCGTCAACATTTCCGAGCCATAAACCTTTAGGATTGAGCACTCTACGGCGTACTCTTCGATACGCTTCTGGGTCTCGCGCGGGTTGTTGGCCAGCTCGGGAGTGAGCGCCGCAATGCCGGCGTCGATCATGCCGACAGTACGGTATGCCATGCTCTCGGCGGCATAAAGGCTTGTCGCGCTTGAGGATATCTTGCGCTGGATCAGGCCGAACTCTGCAATCGCTTTGCCAAAAGCCCGCCGCTCTTTGGAATAGCGGATCATGTGACCCAGTGCGTGGCGCGCGCCGCCGATGCAGGCAACACCAAGTTTGAAGCGCCCAACATTCAAAACATTGAATGCAATGTGGTGACCCTTGCCGATCTCGCCCAGCAGATTTGCGGCAGGAATCTTGCAATTGTCCAGCACCAGCGGACAAGTGGAAGAGCCGCGAATGCCCAGCTTGTGCTCTTCGGCGCCCACTGTCAGCCCCGGCGTGTCGCGCTCGATCAGGAAGGCGGAGAATCTCTCGCCGTCGATTTTTGCAAAGACAGTGTAGAGGCTGGCGATGCCGCAGTTGGTGATCCACATCTTTTCGCCGTTGAGGGTGTAGGTGCTGCCATCAGGCGAGAGAGTTGCGCGGGTGCGGATGTGCATGGCATCGGAGCCGGAAGTTGCCTCGGAGAGTCCGTAGCCGCCGATCCATTCCCCTGAGGCGAGTTTGGGAAGGTAGCGCTGCTTCTGTTCTTCGCTGCCGTACCAGACCAGCGGCAGCGTGGCGATGCCGACGTGTGAGCCGAAGGTGGTCGAGAAGCTGGCCAGCACGGACAAGTGGTCGGTGACGAGTGTGGAGGTGACCTTGTCCATGCCCATGCCGCCGTACTCCTCGGGAACGTCAACGGAGACAAAGCCCAGCTCGCCCGCCTTGCGGATCAGCCCCGCCAGGACGCCTTGCTGCTTGGCCTCGATGGCCGCTGTGTTGGGCAGAATCTCGTCGCGGGCAAACTGCGCGGCGGTCGAGGCGATCTGGCGCTGTTCCTCGTTGAGGTCTTCGGGGGTGAAGACCTCGGCAGGGGTACGGGACTCCAGCAGAAAACTGCCACCCGCGGCAGCAACGATGGGCGAAACCGAAAGTGTGGGCATAAATAACTTACCTTCTGGCGCTACCGGCTACGTCTTCGATACGGGCGGCCATATTAAAGATGCAGCGATTCTTTGCCCATCGCTGAGGAAATACAATCAAGGAGAACTTCGAGCGCTGAAAGATGACTGAACCAACCTATGAACATGCCTCAATTCACCCTTGACGATTACCAAAAGAACTTCGCCGATCGGCACCTGTTGCAAGGCGTAGTGGCAAAGTGGGCCAACGAAAGGCCCGCGGCCGCTGCCCTCATCGGCGCAGAGAGCGGCAGGGCAGTCTCCTGGAGCGAGTTTGACTGCATGACGACGGAGCTGGCGAAGGGGCTGCTGCGCTTGGGATTCGTGAAGGGCGATTTCCTGGTCACGATGCTGCCCATGTCTGTAGATCACGTGTTGCTCGAATATGGCTGCTTCAAGATCGGCGTCATCGTCGCCCCGCTGGATCTGCGTCTATCTTCCGCCGAGGTGATTCGAGCGATCGAGATTCTGCGGCCGCGTGGCTTTGCCGGTCTGGGCGTGAAAGCGCCCTTCGATTTTCGACCGATGTGGCGAACTGTTCAGGCGCAGTGCGATTCGATCGAGCATTTCATCGCGGTGGACTCAGACGAGGCGATACCGGACACGCGAGCCTTTGCCTCAATTGCTGGGGACGAGCCGGACGATGCAAAAGATGCGAGCATTGAGGCGGACGTTGCCGGGACTGACGTGACCGAAGAGGACGGTGCGCTGGTCATCTTCACCACCGGTTCGACGGGCTCACCCAAGCCGGCCCTACTCTCGCACCGCAATATCACGGTGCAGAATATGTGCATCTGCGGGGCCTTTTTCGGCGGAGACCGGGGCTCGAGCATCCTGGTCAATCTGCCGGCGTCTCACGTCGGGGGCCAGACGGAGGCGCTGATGAGCATCCTCTTCGGAGGAGGCACGGCGGTTCTGCTGGAGGTTTTTGACGCAGGCCGTTCCATGCGCGCAGTAGCCCAGCATCGCGTGGAGATTCTGGGACAGATCCCTGTCATGTACAACCTGGAGTGGATGCTCAAGGACTACGATCGCCACGACCTCTCCAGCCTGAAGTTAGCGGTATACGGCGGAAATTCGGTGTCGCGGCCGTTTGCGGATCAACTCGCTGCCATGGCGCCGGTAATCGGCACTGGGCTGGGACTGACCGAGGCGGCCGGATTCTGCACCTATATTCAAGCGGGCGCGGACGGCCGGGAGACGATTGTCGCCGGGCTTGGTTGGGATATGCCCGTCTATCCGTGCACTATTCGCAAGCCGATGCGCGCCGATGGCTACGCCGGAGACGAGTTGCCAGCCAGCGAAATCGGCCACGTCTGCTTCCACGGGCCGCAGACCTTTCTTGGATACGTGAACGATCCCGCTGCGACTGCAAATGCGATCTCTCGCGACGGCTTTCTTTACACCGGCGATCTGGGCTTCAAGGACAACGCCGGCTTGCATCTGACCGGGCGCGATAAATGGGTCATCAAGTCGATGGGATATCAGATCTTCCCCGGCGATGTGGAGCGTCACATCTGCGCTCTGGCGGAGAAGGTTGCCAACTGTGTCGTAGTCGGCGTGGCGCATCAGGTCGTTTCCGAGGCTCCCGTGGCAGTCGTGGAAAAGAAACCGGGCGTAGAAGTGACCCTACAGGAACTGGATCGCCACGCGCGTGCGTTGGCTTCTTATATGCGGCCGCGCCACTGGATTATTCTCGAAGCCGGCCAGATGCCGTTGAATCGGGTGGGAAAGCCGGACTACCTTCGCGCCCAGGAGATGGCTCGCCAGCAAATCGCGGGGCTGCGCGCCCAGGGTGAGTGGGACAGCGGATTTGACACGGGCGGAGCGAAGACGTCAGCCTGATTTGCGAAGGCCAGCTAGGGTCAAGCGGCGGGCATTCACTTGAGCTCAATCGGCATCCCGGTGCAGGCCGATTTGCCCGTTCTTAAGAATGCGTCGATTGCCTCTCGGTTGGCTTTTGCCTGAGCTGGCTGATCACCGGGTAGACTTCGTCATGGGTATTGAGCACGAAGCTATCTGCGATGGGGGGAATCTTGTCGGCCTTGATCTTGCGAAGAGCATCCAGCAAAGGCACTTCAACCACCTCAAATCTCAGCTTGAACAATGAGGGTTTCGCTTCCAAAACTGCATCCCGGACGCGGATCGCATCGTAGTCGCTGGTAAAGAAGCGAACGGGCCTGCGGCCGGGAAAGCGCGAGTCGGAAAGGGCAAGGAATTTTCCACTCCAGGCCCGAATCGCCCAAACCTTTTGCTGCTCGGTGTATTCGCCAAGAAGCACATCAAGCGACTGCGGTTGGATCATGCGTGGCTGCCTCCTCGAACCATGCCGTGGCCCGCCCGGTTGTTTCTGGCCATTCATGGCGCGGATCGTGTTGACTCCCAAGATCTTGCGTTTGATGCCGGGGAGCCTATGCACCAAATCTACTGCAAAATCGCCGGTTAGTCATCTTGCAATTCCTCGGAGATGATGACTGCGGCGATACCTCCCATGTTGGACGAAGAATATTCCATTGCGGATCAAAAGGGTACCCTTTCCCCGGAAATTGGCGTCATGATGGATTGTTCTTATAGATAAGGTGCGCCGGATGATCGTAATTCTCAGCAAGGTGTGGACGGCAAATTGGTATTTACTTTTGGTAGATGCTTTTCGGAGGGTGCGATGGCTACCTGCGCTGGTGCGAGCGAAAAACCGACGGATGCGCGGCTCTTCTGGAATGGCCGGAGCCAAGCCGTGCGCTTGCCCAAGGAGTTTCGCTTCGAGAGCGACAGAGTACGTGTTAGCCGCATGGGTGCCGGCGTTTTGCTTGAGCCTGTGCCGGTGGTCGTGAAGGAATCGCCAGAAGAGCTGTTTGCGCGGATGGATGCCCTGTGCGGCGATCCGATCTTCCCGGAGGGCCGAAAGCAGAGCCTCGCGCCCATCCGTGAGTATTTCAAGTGAACTACCTGCTCGACACCAACATCTGCATCGCGCTGATCAACGGAACGTCGAGCATGGCTCGACGGCGTTACTTCCAGGTAACAGCCCAGAAGATCGTCCCTCAAACCTCTTCGATTGTTGCGCATGAACTCTGGTATGGGGTGGCCAAGAGCGGCCGCGTGGCCCAGAACGCAAGACGGCTGACTGCATTTCTGACGAGCGCTGTTGCTGTGCAGGACTTTACCGAGCAGGATGCGCAGGCCGCAGGCGAGATTCGCGCGGAGTTGGAGCGGAGGGGTAAGTGCATCGGCGAGTACGACACGCTGATCGCCGGACAGGCCTTCAGCAGAAATCTGGTTCTGGTGACGGCCAATGCGCGCGAGTTCAAGAGAGTGTAGCGGTTGATTGTGGAGGACTGGACACTCTAGAACTGGGGCGCCCTGAAGTCAAAAAGGAACATAATGGAATCGTACGGGGCGCGATGGTTTTATGGGCCGCTTTCCCAGGATTGCATCCTGGGCTATTTTCGCCCACTCCCCACGGGAGTGAATGGGGTTCGCTGTTTCCCGGGTCTGAAAATCCAGACATGGCGCGCCCGCCGTTCAATTTGATTGAAGGCTCTGAGATCCTGGCCACCTGCCGATCCCGTCAGTAACTTATATGCCTTCGATAGCTTGCCCGATGAATCTCACTGACTTGCACCGTAATGCTACATCTCTGTTCGGCAAGAGATTTCGAAAATGCCGGGATGAGAATCTCCAACGCCATATCGGATAGCTCATTTTTGAAGTGATCGCTTCGACCGTCCAGGATCTGCAGATTGAGCGCGACGAAGCATTGATTGTCACCGCCATCTCCAATTACATACTCGTCGTGCCTGATAACTCGGCTCTTAATATCACCGGTGACAAATTGGCCAGTTGATATCAACTGGTCGTGAATCTGCCTGATTATGTGTGGCCAATCCGGCTGATCCGCAATGTTGGCCGAATATTCGAAGATGCAATGAGGCATCTTTCAATCCTCTACCTGTGATGCCGGGCCGGGAGGCCCATGTCTCGCAACTGAGACATGGGGAATGATTCTCCACATCTATTGCAGCAGCGTCGGTTCCTCATCCTTGCCGTTCAGTTCTTCGGGCGGAATGATGACGGCTGCGGCGACCTTGTCTTCCGGCTCGAGATTGAGCAACCGGACACCTTGCGTGGCGCGGCCGGCGGCGCGGATGGTCTTGGTGTCGATGCGAATGATCTTGCCGAACTGGCTGATGACCATCAACTCCGAGGCGTCGTCGACCAGTTGAATGCTGCTCACCTTGCCGATGCGCGGAGTGACGGCCATGTTTTTGACGCCCTTGCCGCCGCGGGTCTGAAGACGGTACTCCTCGACATCGGTACGCTTGCCAAATCCGTTTTCAGTAATGGCGAGGATGCGGTATTCGCCTGGCTCATGCTCCTTGGGCGTGACAGCCACGCCGACCACGTAATCGTTCTTGGCCAGGTCGATGCCGCGCACGCCGTAGGCCGGCCGGCCCATGGAGCGGACATCGTTTTCGTCGAAGCGAATGGCCATGCCGAGATGAGTTGCCAGGAAGACGATCTGACTGCCGTCGGTGATGCAGGCCTTGACCAGCTCATCGTCCTTGTCAATTCCAATCGCAATAATGCCGCGGGCCATGACGTTCGAGAAGTCCTTGAGCGGCGTCTTCTTGACCGTGCCCTTCTGCGTTGAGAAGAAGATGAATTTGCCCTCTTCTTCAAGGTCGCGGACGGGAAGTATGGCTCGGACGTTTTCTCCGGGCTGGAGATCGAGGAGGCTCTGCATTGACTTGCCCTTGCCCGCTGCGCCCACGTCGGGAATCTCGTAGACCTTGAGCCAGTAGACGCGGCCGGTGTTGGTAAAGCACAGCAGGAAGGCGTGCGTCGAATCGACGATCAACTGGGCGACAAAATCCTCTTCGCGCGTCTTCATGCCCATGCGCCCGGTGCCGCCTCGGCGCTGCTGGCGATAGATGCTGATAGGTGTCCGCTTGAGGTAGCCCTGATGGCTCACGGTCACAGCGACCTGCTCGTCGGCGATCAGGTCTTCGAGCTGCAACTCGGCGCTCTCGTCGATGATCTGGGTGCGGCGCGCGTCGCCGTACTTGTCGCGAACCTCTTCGAGTTCCTTGACGATCACCGCGCGCAGCTTCTTTTCGCTGGCCAGGATCTCTTCGTATTCGGCAATCTTCTTGCGAATCTCGGCAAGCTCTTTGAGGATTTCATCGACCGAGAACTGTGTGAGGCGGTAAAGTTGCAGTTCGAGGATGGCGTCAACCTGGCGGAGAGTCAGGCCTTTTTCCTCTTGTGGAAGGCGCTCGCGGCCGAGGTTGATGACGATGTCTTTGCCCTTGCCCCAGGCGTAGAGATTCTCCCGAGCCTCGACGCGCGAACCGGAACCGCGAATGATGCGGATGACGGTGTCGAGGTTGTCGATGGCGATTTTGTAGCCTTCGAACTGGTGTTCGCGCTCGCGTGCCTTGCGCAGCAAAAAGACCGTGCGGCGCTGCACGACATCGATGCGGTGATCGATGAAGCAGTCAATCGCCTGATCGAGCCCCAGCTCCCGCGGTTGTCCGTTGAGCACCGCGAGGAAAATCATGGAGAAGCTCTCTTGCATCTGCGTGTGCTTGTAGAGCTGGTTGAGCACAATCTCGGGCTGTGCGCCGCGCTTGAGCTCGATGACGATTCTCATGCCGTCGCGATCGCTCTCGTCGCGCACGTCGCTGATGTCGTCGATGATCTTGTCGGTCACCAGTTCGGCGATGCGCTCGATGAGCTTGGACTTGTTCACCTGGTACGGAATTTCGGTGACGATGATCGCCTGTTTTTCTTTGGTGAGGTTCTCCTGGGCCACCTTGGCGCGCATCATGAAGCGGCCGCGGCCGGTCTTGTAAGCGTTTGGAATGCCGGACTTGCCGTAGAGGAAGCCGCCAGTGGGAAAATCCGGACCTTGCACGTGCTTCAGCACGATGGCCAGCGCCGTTTCACGGCTATGCGCCGGAACCTTTACCAGTTCGATGGCTGCATTCAAGACTTCTGTCAGGTTGTGCGGCGGGATATTGGTGGCCATGCCAACCGCGATGCCGTTCGACCCATTGACGATCAGCGTGGGAATCCGCGTAGGCAGCACCGTTGGCTCGTCGGTGGTCTCATCGAAGTTGGGCGTCATATCGACGGTTTCCATATCGATATCCGCCATCATCTCTTCGGCGATGCGCTCCATGCGGCATTCGGTATACCGGTAAGCCGCCGGAGGATCGCCGTCCACAGAGCCGAAGTTGCCCTGCCCATCAACCAGCGGGTAGCGCAACGACCAGGGCTGCGCCATGCGCACCAGCGCGTCATAGACAGACGAGTCGCCGTGAGGGTGATACTTCTTCAAGCACTCACCCACCACGCCGGCGCACTTGGAGTATCTCTTGTTATGCTGCAGGCCCTCGCGGTCCATGGCCGTGAGAATGCGCCGGTGCACGGGCTTCAACCCGTCGCGCGCATCGGGCAATGCGCGTCCCACGATCACTGACATGGAATAGGCAAGATAGGAGCGGCGCATCTCCTCTTCAATGTTCATGGGGAGGAAGTTGGTGCCGCTATTGGGCGGAGTCCCGCCTTCGAGAGGGAGAAGTGGATTCTGATCGTCTGCCATAAGGTCGTTTCAGGCCCTGCGGAAGGCGGCAGAAACGGTCCGGAATAGGCGGGGCCGGGTCCGCGGGCTGTGCTTTTATTTTACCCGTTCAGCGTGGGTTTTAGCAAGGTGAGATGAACGAAATAAGTCCTTATTTTGCTTTAATTTATGGCCATATTTTACTATTCTTCCCGATGAGTTCGATTCCTTAGAGCGCAGACCACGTAGAGGTCCTGATTTCCAAGTCTGCCGCAGGCTGCTTTTGCTCCCTTTGGTCCGATCACAAAGCGGGAAGAATCCTCTCACAGACGGTGAGTGATTGCCCCTACAGCAGCCCTGGCAGGCTCAGCACACAGAAGACAGCCTGCAAGAGCAGAATGGCCCCGGCGGCGGCCATCGCCAGACGGCTGTGCCGGCTATCGTAGGCGTCGGCGAAGACTCCGCCTATAAACGTAAGCAGAAACGGAAGCGCCCACAGCCACGGTGCTCCGGGTGCGCCGGTCATGATCAGAACCACGAGGATCGAAGCACAGATCAGAGGAACCGAGTTCCCGAAGTAGCGCGACCGGCGCAGGCCCACATAGAGTGCCAGCGCGGCAGCGGAGGCCACGGTGATGCCGGCGTTCGCGAGCGTCGAGAAGAAGCGCCGGGCCGGGTCGAGTGAAAACCACAAAAAGCCTGCCGCTGAACGGAAGAGGTAGCTGAAGGCGTCCGGCGAGAAGCCGTAGCATGCAAGGACCAGCAGGAATGCTCCGGCCACCGCTGCCAGGACCACCGGCATTACCTGTGAACGGCGACCCTCGGCCACCCAAAGCATAGCCGCCAGTCCAAGCAGGGCGACGATGGGCAGCGCGGCAATGTGCGATGCCGCCGCAAGGCCAAAGGCCGCCGTCAGCAGCACGATGCGCGGACGCCATTTGGCGACCGGCCCCTGCATGGCATGAGCCACGCCGATGCAGGCATAGACGCCGCCATAGACCCCCAGCGCGCAGAGCACCTCGGGGTTGGGCGCGATACATGCCCGCAGCACGGCGGGAGAAAAGCAATAGAGCGCCAGGGCCGTGTAGCCGCCCCTGTTGCCGTAGAGCCGCCGCGTCACCCACCAGAGGCCCGCGCCCAATAGGCATCCTGCGCCCAGAAAGGGAAGCCGCATGAGAAGCAGAGTGTGCGTGAGCTGGTGGCGGAGCTCCCATGCGGAGAGTTCGCCCTCCACGAGCACAACCCGGTCTTCCGGTTTGCGGTAGTGATCCAGCCCCCGCTCGGCGAGCAGGTTGAGAGTGAGCGGCAGGCCAGCCATGCGGTAGGCCAGAATCCCGTCATGAATGTTGCCGCAACTGGTGAAGTAGCCGGCCAACGGCGAGGGCCGCTCCCACATCTCACGCCCGCAGCGCGCATATTGGTAGTCGCGATCGGTCAGCGTCTGGCGGCCGGTGAGCCACAGCCCCTGGATGAGAAACACCAATAGAAGCCCCGCCGCGATGCGCTGCGGCAGATTGAAGCGAAAGCGGCGAAGACGGGCAAAGCGGTGGGTCGTCATGCTCGAACGAACGTTACCAGTCTAAACTGCGGAGCTTGAACCCCGGGCCAGTCTCTCCTGATTGTTCTGCCTCATGGAGGGATTTCGCTCGCCAAAACGAAAGCCGCCCCTCGGGGCGGCTTTCGTTTTGGCGAGCGTCAAGCTTGCCTGGGTCTAGTTGCTGATGGTGATCGGGCAGGGCGTCTCGGCCGTGGTGCCGTTCTTGTCCGCCGCGGTGATCGAGAAGGAACCGGCGGCTGTCGGCGTGCCCGTTACAGCGCCTGTCGCTGTATCCAGAGTCAGCCCGGCCGGAAGCGTGCCCACCACCGAGAAGGTGTAGGGACCCGTGCCGTTGCCCACCGCAATCGCGCCGCTGGTGAAAGGAGCGCCCACGGTGCCGCTCGTCGTCGCTGAGCAACTCAGAGTCAGGCCGTAGAAGAGAGCGCCGGCGGATTGATTGCCGAAGAGTCCTGTGGGAGTGGCGGCATTAGGAAATGCGCAAGTGGAGGCCAAATCTGGCGTTACAGGGGCGATATCGGTATCGCAGTTCGCTGTCCAGCCGCCAAAGGTGCTATCGAGTGGCGCTCCAGCCAACGATGCAGTGATCGTCACGGCCGAGCCGGCGGCATAAGTGCCTGTGCAGACCGAGTTCCCCAAGCCGGCGATTACCGAGCCTGGACCGCAGTGGATCAGGTTCGGCACGGGTGGCGTGTCGTCGGAGGGGGCCGTAATCAGCCAGTTGGTGTTGTTGCTGCCTGCGTTAAAGACAGTCAGCGTGGTCAACAATGAAAGGACCGCCGTTTGAACGCATGTGGGCGGGTTGCTGTTAGGCAAATCGCAGATAAACGTGACCGGGTTGGAGAGGACGAGAGTGCCGTCAGGGTTCGAGGTCGTGTCTTCGGCATAGATGATGCCGGTACCCTCTTCTCCCATTGCCGTTGCGATTCCGGCGGCCTCTCCAAGTGATCCGGCAGAGTTGATGGATGCGATGTTGGGGTCGAGGGTGATCCAGGTCACCGTGTCTGTGATATCCCGAACCGTTGGAATGGTTGTGAAGGTTCCAAAGGCTAGGTATTGCTGAGTCATGCCCTTATTTGAAACCTGGACTGAGGGCGGCACAACATTGATTGAAATCAGAGGTTCCGGCGACGCACCGATGGTCAATGTGTAGGAGGCTTGCGCCACGACCAAGCTGTTGTCTGTGTTTTGATAGATCGCTTTGATGGTGGTAGTGCCTGGGTTCCCAGCCGTCGCCAGGCCGTCAGTGTCCGGGGTGCAGGGTAGAGGATCGTTCTGGGAGCAAATGGTGGCAACCGAAGGGGTTTCCGACTCCCAGGTGACATTGGCGGTCACGTCGTACTGGTGGCCATCGGCCTCGGTGGCCAGCGCAAGGAACTGGTTTTGTTGACCTGAAGACGTAACCCCCAGGGCAGCCGGAATGATCTGGAGAGCGGTGACCTGCTCGGTGGTCCCACCCGTCACCGAGAACGGCGCCGTGGTGGTCACCAGTGAGCCGTCTCCTGTGTTCTTTGAGACAACCACAATAGCGGCCGCGCCCTGGTTGACTCCAGTGACCAGCCCTGCCGGAGTCGTGGGATTGAGAGTAGCGCACGATGGGCCGGCTGGGACAGCGACAGTGCCCGACGGACACGAGGTGCAAACTCCGGCCGCGGAAGCGCCGGGGCAAGCGGAGATGGTGCAGGATAGAGCGGTGAGGCCGGTAGGACAATCGGTTGTCACCGTGGCCACCGACGTATCGCTGGAGCTCCAGGTGGTGGTTACCGGAGGGGTGGCGAGGCCGTTGGTCACATCCTGCGTGATCGGCGCGGCCGAAAAGGTGCCAATGGCGAGCAGTTGGCTCGATTGACCCGGAGCTGACACCGATTGAGAACCGGGTACGATCGCAATCGAAAGCAGAGGCTCAGAGTTGCCAGTCGTAGCGACCGTGAGGGGCACGGTTGCTGTCTCCGAAGTCGTGTCGGTGCTAAGGCCGCCGGGCAGACTGGAATTCGCGACGTTGGCAACGATAGCGGTGACGCCGTTGGAGACTGCCTGGAACTGCCCGGCAGTTTCGCCACCATGAGTTCCGGTGAGTTTGGCAACCGAAACGTTGCTGCTTGACCACGTTGCATAGCTGGTCAGATCCGCCGTAGCGCCCGTCGCCGTTGTGCCGATGGCGAGGAAGCTGGCCGTTTGGCCGACCGCATAGAGCGTCTGCGCGGCCGGAACGATAGCCAGAGACACATAAGGCTCCGCAGAGGTGGTTGTTGTCCCTGCCACCGTAACGTTGGCCTGGCCTGTTACGCTGCTTCCGTCCGGATTCGCCACGGTCGCCGAGATGATGGCGGCGCCTGGACCTGTAGTCACAAATGATCCGGTCGCCTGGTCGACGATCTTGGCAACCGACGAATTGCTGGAAAGCCAGACAGCGGGCGCAATGATTTGATTATTGATCGTTGCGCTCTGGCCTGTGAGATTGACGGTTGAGCCTGTGCCCGTCGTAGCAAGCGCGAGGAATTGAATAGTCTGGCCGGCCGCCGAAGCTGTCTGCGAAGCCGGAGAAACGGTCATTGAGACAATGGGCTCTGCCGGCCCTGTCCCTGTCGTCGCGGTCACAACCAGGGGCGCGCTGCCCAGCGCCGCGGTGCCGTCGGCATTGGCGAAGGTCAGTGAAATCGTAGTTGTGCCTGCTGTGCCTGTGGTCACCAGGCCAGAAGTCGGGTCTGCGATAGATGCAACCGCTTTGTCGCTGGAGGCCCATTGGATCAAGGCATTGTTGGTAGTTGCGTACCCGCTTGTGAGCGCGTGAGTGCCGCCGCTGGCGTCTGTTCCGATCGCTTCGTATTGAACCGGGACATTCGATGATGAAACCGTCTGCGTAGCGGGAATGACAGTGATTGCGACGATATCCGTACTCCCGCCGGAGCAGAATGTGCACGGAGTCACGGTAAACGTCGCGGAGTTGCTGACAATCGTGCCGTTGTACCCAGGCGCGCTGGCGGTGATATTGGAGAAACCTGACCACGCTAGAGGAACCCCTTCGAAGACATTGGAGGGCGTGTAGCCGGTCACGGTTGCAAGGCCGTCCATCGCTGGAGTGCAGGGAGCGGAAGACCCGTTCGAACAAATCCCAACCACCTGGGAGAGGCTCGATGACCAGGTCACCTCATCGGTTATATCCTTGGTGACCTGGTGGCCAGCGTGGCCATAGTACCCGATGGCTGTGAACTGAGCGTGAGCCTGCGGAACACCCTTGGGCACCAACGTCGCCGTAACCGCACTGGAACCACTGGGACTGATGACGATTGTGGTGAGGGCAGTAGAAGAAGAAGTAGTGCTGCAACCGGTAACCAGCCCCGCAAGGCCGACGAGGAGGAACGCCCCGAAGCAGAAGCGATTAAACATTTGAGTCTCCTGGCAACTCCAAAAAAGCTCCGGCTCCGCTAGAAACCAGCGGTGCTGGTCATTCTTTTCCACATTAGACTATAAACCCATCTTACCCAAATCGGCTGTAACCGCAAAACTATGCCGATTTGCCGGAATCAAGACAGTCAACGAATCCCCCTTCGACGGCCTCGCCACTTTGCCCGCATTGACCGCCAACGGCTACACTTCTGGTCAGCATGGCCATTGCACGCGACAACACGCCGGGGCCGGGGTTACCAACCACAGATTCTCGTGATCGGGGTGGGGAACGGCTGGTCAGCGCCTCGCGCGCCGACGAAGAGCAGGGCTTCGAGCTTAAACTGCGTCCCCGCTGGCTGGGAGAATTCATCGGCCAATCGAAGGCCAAAGAACAGCTCGCCATCGCTCTCGAAGCCGCCAAATCACGTGGCGAGGCGCTGGATCACGTCCTCCTCTATGGCCCTCCCGGCCTGGGCAAGACGACCCTGGCCACCATCATCGCCAATGAACTGGATGTCGGCTTTCAGCAGACCTCAGGGCCGGCCCTCCAGATTCAAGGCGACTTAACTGCGATTCTGACAAATCTGCGCGAGCGCCAGGTGCTCTTTCTCGACGAGATCCACCGCATGCAGCCGGTGCTCGAAGAGAAGCTCTACACCGCGCTTGAGGACTACAAGCTGGACATCATCATTGGCCAGGGCCCGGCGGCGCGCACCCACGTGATGGAGATCCGGCCCTTCACCTTCATTGGGGCAACAACGAGGCCCGGCCTGCTGTCCTCGCCCTTGAGGTCGCGCTTCGGCATTCTGCTGCGGCTGGAGTTCTATACCGAAGACGAGTTGCGCTTCATCGTCACGCGCTCCGCCGAGGTGATGCAGATTCCAATCGATCAGGACGGCGCGGCCGAGATCGCACTGCGCTCCCGCGGGACTCCGAGAATAGCCAACCGGCTGCTGCGCCGTGTGCGCGATTTTGCCCAGGTGCGCGGCTCCGGCATCATCGACCGTCCCACGGCCAACGCCGCCCTCACCATGCTTGAGGTGGACGCGCATGGCTTCGATGAGATCGACCGCCGGCTGCTGCTGGCCATCATTCAGAAATACGATGGAGGGCCAGTCGGGTTGAGCACACTGGCCGCCACTCTGGCCGAGGAGCAAGACGCGCTGGAAGAGGTCTACGAACCCTTCCTGATTCAGATCGGGTTTCTCGATCGCACTCCGCGCGGCCGTGTGGCTACGCGGTTGGCGTATGAGCATTTTGGACTGACGATGCCGGGCCGACAGACGCCGCTGTTTTGACGGAAGCTGCGTTGGCAGAGCTAAGCCGGTTTCACGATTGTTTACCCAAGGATGGAAGCCGCCAATGAGGTTATTTCTTGCGAAGCGCAGTTCGCGGGGGATTTGCAGAAGATTATCCTCCGCCGGCGCACAATCGAATTTGCCGGAAGCACTGAAGATGGCGAACAACGATCAATGCCGAAACAAAAAAAGTCAGGCGATGAGAGCGGAACTCTGGCCGCCCGGTCTGTACACTGCTGGCCCCCCCACCCCCTATTTATATTTTGAAATACTTGCAGGTAATTATTTGGTAATCGATCCTTCCGGATACTGCAAGCCTGGAAAGGCCATAACCGAGGCAGATTAGGAGGAAAGGCAATGGCACTAACCGAATCCACCATGCTGGAACTGGGCACGACAGCTCCTGACTTTGCGCTTACTGAGGTTACGACCGGCAAGACCGTCCGTCGCGATGACTTCCGCGGATCGAAGGCTCTGCTGGTAATGTTCATTTGCGCTCATTGCCCCTATGTCAAGCACATCGAGAAGGGCTTGGCGATCCTGGGCAAGGACTATGATGGTAAGCCTCTGAACATCGTCGCCATCAGCAGCAACGACGTAACAACTCATCCCGACGACAGCCCCGCAGGACTGAAGCAGCAGGCCAAGACTCATGGCTTCGTCTTTCCCTATTTGTACGACGAGACGCAGAACGTGGCTCATGCCTATAAGGCCGCCTGCACGCCGGACTTCTTTCTCTTCGACGCCGATCTGCGGCTGGTCTATCGTGGCCAATTCGACCGCAGCCGTCCCGGCAACGGCATCGCAGTCACCGGCGAAGATCTGCGCGCCGCCATCGACACCGCGATCGCTGGCAAGCCCCCTCTGAAAGATCAGCGCCCGTCGATCGGATGCAATATCAAGTGGAAGTCGTAAGAAGGTGGAGTTAGCGTTGCTGGCAAAGTTAGCATTGAAGCCAGAGCTAACTCCGCTAACCCCGCTCTATAACTCCAGCCCCTTCAGATACGCGCGGAAATGCGGCCCGAGATCCTTGCGCTTGAGCGCAAACTCGACAGTCGCTTCCAGCATGCCCAGTTTATCGCCCGCGTCGTAGCGCTTCCCTTCGAAGGTGTAGCCAAAGACCTTTCCTTCCTTGAGCAGCGCTTTAATTCCGTCTGTCAGTTGAATCTCGCCACCGGCGCCCGGAGTCGTCTGCTCCAGTAGATCGAAGATGCGCGGCGTGAGCACATAGCGCCCGATGATAGCTTGCTTCGTAGGCGCATCTTCAAGCTTCGGTTTCTCCACCATGCCGGTGCAATTGAAAATCCGCCAATTGTCAGCGTCCTGCGAGCCGGCCAACACGCCATAGGCGCTGATTCCCGGCCCCTCGACCGTCTGCGTCGCCAGCACTGAGCCGCCCTTCTCGCTGAAGACGGCCAGCATCTGTTTCAGGCACGGCACTTCGGCGTCGATCACGTCGTCGGGAAGCATCACGGCAAACGGTTCGTCGCCGACCAGATCCTTGGCGCACAAGACGGCATGGCCCAGACCCAGCGGTTCTTTTTGCCGGACATAACTGATCCGGGCAAGCGACGAGACGCCGCGCGACACGGCCAGCAGTTCATGCTTGCCGCGGCTCTTCAACGTTGCGTCCAGCTCGAAGCTATGATCGAAGTGGTCCTCGATCGCGCCCTTGCCGCGGCCGGTGACAATGATGATGTGCTCGATCCCGGACGCGATCGCCTCTTCAACGCCGTACTGGATGATCGGCTTGTCGACAAGCGCCAGCATCTCCTTTGGGATGACCTTTGTGGCCGGCAAAAATCGCGTGCCCAGCCCGCCTGCCGGAAAAACCGCCTTCCGAACTCGCTTGTTCATTGCGTCTTCCTCATCTCAGCGATCAATGCGCAATCTCCTCAGTGGTTCTTGACTCATAATGCCGGTGAATCGTCACCCAGCAGCGCCTGCCGCACAATCTTGATTGGCGGAAAACCCTGCTTCAAAAAGTCGTCGTGAAACTTCTCCAGAGAAAATGCCGCGCCCTGCTTCTTCTTCATGTCCTCGCGCAGTCTCATGATCTCCAGCTTGCCCAGAGTGTAGTAGAGATAAGTCGCGTCGCTGGCTCCGCGCTTGGTCTCTACCATGGCCGTCTCCTTTGGCTGGTAGCCTTCCTTTTGGAAGAATTCCACCGCTTCGTCGAAGCTCATCTTGCCTCTATGCATTTGGATGCCGACGATAAAGCGCGCGTTGCGTAAAAGCGCATCTTGAAGCTGGCCCAGGCGCAGAAACTTCGATTCGCGCTCATCCTTCGCTCCCGCTCCGGGCTGACCGTATCCCTCGTCGAGCATCATTTGCTCGCAATAGTGCGCCCAGCCTTCAACGTCAGTGTTCGCGCCTAATAGCTTGCGCACTCTGCTCGGCGCCTGCGGCAACCACAGAAACTGGATGTAATGTCCCGGATAAGCCTCATGCACCGCCGTTGAAATCACCGTGCCCACGTTGAACGAATGCATGTAGCCCTCAACCTCCTCGGGCTTCATCTTCGGGTCGGGCAGTGTCACGTTGAAATAGGCTTCAGTGGCGTGCGTCTCAAAGGGGCCCGGCGTATCCATTGAGGCAAAAGTCGTGGCGCGCATGAAAGGCGGCGTCTCTTCCACAATAGGCCGCACATCCGACGGAATCGTTACGATGTGGTGGCTGTGAATGAAACTGACCAATCCGTCGAAGGTAGCACGGAAGGCATCGAGAAGTTGATCGGGAGCGGGATGATTCTGGCCTAACTCCTCGAGCACCGCACTGGGTGTCTTGTCCGGTTCAAGCTCCTTTGCCACCTCTTTGAAGTGGGCCTGATTCTTGCGCAGATCGGCCCAGCCGATTTCGAGCAGCTTATCCAGCGGAGTGTCAACCATCTCGTCATATTGGAGCTTCTTCGAGAAAGCCTCAGCGCCGATGCGGAAGTCGCCGTTGGATTTCGGAAGCAAGTCTATCTTCAGCCACCCAAGATAACTGCTGAGCGCGGCAATCACGGCTGCATTGGTCTGCGCAAACTCGGTCTTCAGCACCGTGTCTTGTGCATCGGCGAATGCCAGCGGTACATCGTTCTCAAAGAATGTGATAATGTCCGGTAACTGCTCAATGGCGATCTCGGTGAAGATGCGCGGTGGATTCTTCAGATTCACGCGCGCACTCCCGAGCAGCGCAGGCATCTGCTTCTCGCGTGCGATCAGCGAGCGAAGCCGCTCGTCCGGCGATGCAAACTTGCGCTCCATCAGTGTGAACGCGCCGTTCGCGCAGGCACTTGAATAGTTATCTGCATTCTTTTCCCACGGGCGAATCGTCTCCAGAGTCAGCAATCGTGAGCGAATGTTAGACTGCACCATCTCGCGATCACTCCGCGGAACAAAATCTGCCGCGGTCTCATCGGGATGAATGGCTTCTACGCGCAATTCGAAAGTCTTGAGGGCAGCAATTTCAGCGTCGACATTTTTGCGCGAATAATCTTCCAACTGTCCATCGTATCGATGATCGCCAGCTAGCGTTCCCTGTGTGGGTTGATAGTGAAAGTACACCTGGTCGAAGTACTCATCCGAAACCTTCTCAAACTGATGCTTCCAGGTCTCTTTTTCTGCGTGGGAAGCTATCGGGGCAGCCATAAGAACTCCTATCGCAAACTCGGCAACGAGTTTCTTCATGTTTCCTCCCAAATCTAACGCGCATTTTCTATGCATTCACCGGCGCCGGCGCCAGATTCCCGATTAGTTCGTGAATCTCAAGCAGAACCTCATCGGACCTCGACGTAGCCAAAGGATACTTCAGCAGACCCTGCGGCGTGAACTGAGCGCCGCGTTTTGCATTTCGCGCGACCAATCGCATCAAATGCTGCGGATCGACCGCCGCATTCTCCGTAAAGCGAATGTGCAATTCGGCTCGTTTCCGATCCACCTGCGCAATGCCGATCCGTTCGCATTCGAGCCGAATTAGCGAAGCCTCCAGCAGGTAAACCGTCGCATCCGGCGGCGAGCCATAGCGGTCTTCCATCTCCGCACGCACCTCGGCGACGGACTTTTCGCTTGCAGCTCCGGCGATTTTTTTGTAGAGCCGCAACCGCTGATTCTCCTCCGGAACATAACTCTCGTCGATGCGCAGTGCAATGCCCAGGTTAAGCTGCGTGGCCGGCCGCTCTTCGCTCGCCTCACCCTTCATCTCCTTCACCGCGGCCTCGAGCATGGAGGTGTATAACTCGAAGCCAACCGCCTCGATGTGGCCGCTCTGTTCGCCGCCGAGCATGTTACCGGCCCCACGAAGTTCCAGATCAAGCGCGGCGATCTTGAAGCCCGCGCCGAGATCGCTGAATTCTTTGAGAGCCGCCAGCCTTCGGCGCGCAATCTCAGTCAGTTCCTGCTCTGGGGGAATCAGCAAATACGCGTAGGCGCGACGATTGGAGCGTCCCACGCGGCCGCGCAACTGGTATAACTCGCTCAGACCGTGCCGGTCAGCGCGATTAATCAGCATCGTATTCGCCAGCGGAATGTCGAGTCCGTTTTCGATAATCGTTGTGGCCACAAGCACGTCGTACTCGTGCCGCATGAAGGCGAGCATCACCTTCTCAAGATCCGTCTCACCCATCTGCCCGTGACCCACCGCGACGCGCGCGGCGGGCACCAACTCCTGAATCCGCGCGGCGATCTCGTAGATTGACTCCACGCGGTTATGAACGAAATAAACCTGCCCGCCGCGCTCCAACTCCACCTCGACCGCCGAGCGGATGATCTTCTCGTCGAACTTGGCCACCACGGTCTGAATCGCCATGCGGTCTTTCGGCGGAGTCTCGATCACGCTCATATCCCGCAGGCCAACCAGCGACATATGCAGCGTGCGCGGGATCGGTGTGGCGCTCATGGCCAGCACGTCGATCTCTTTCCGCATCTGCTTCAGGCGCTCCTTGTGGCGCACGCCAAAACGCTGTTCCTCATCCACGATCAGCAGGCCAAGATCCTGGAACTTGATGTCTTTCGAGAGCAGCCGGTGCGTGCCGATCAGAATGTCGATCTTGCCGGTCTCCACGCGCTCGACGATGACCTTTTGTTCCTTTTGAGTTCGAAAGCGTGAGATCATTTCTATGTTGATGGGGAATTGCGCAAATCGCTTCTTGAATGTTTCGAAGTGCTGGAAGCTCAGAATCGTGGTCGGAGTCAAGACGGCCACCTGTTTGCCGTCCTGCACGGCCTTGAAGGCCGCGCGCATGGCTACCTCGGTCTTGCCGTATCCCACATCTCCGCATAAAAGGCGATCCATCGGCGTAGTCGATTCCATGTCGTATTTGATGGCCCGGATCGCCGATAACTGGTCGTCGGTCTCGCTGTAGTCGAATGAGTCCTCAAACTCGCGCTGAAACTCATTGTCCTTTGAGAATGAAGTCCCCTGCGCCGTCTTCCGCTCGGCATATAACTTCAATAACTCGCCGGTCATATCCTGCATGGCCTTGCGGACTCTTGCTTTTGTTTTGGTCCACTGCTGCGAGCCGAGTTTGTTCAGCACCGGCGCGGGTCCCGCGTCCGTCGAGCGGTACTTCTGAATCAGATCGAGCCGGGTCAGCGGTACATATAACTTGGCGGACTCGGCAAACTCCAGGATCATGAACTCGACCGAGAGTCCGTCTTGTTCTATCTCCTTGAGGCCCTGATACTGCGCGATGCCATGCTCCACGTGGACCACGTAATCGCCAACCGTAAGGTCGCGGAAATCGGAGACAAAAGCCGCTGTCTTCGACCTCCTCGGCTCGGGCCGAGCCGCTACATCCGCCTCGTCGGAGAGATCGTTGGCCCCGAAGAGAATCAGGTTCGAGTCGAGAAAACTCACACCCGCGGCTATCGGAGTCCGCACAATGACCGGCACGCGCAGGTCGCCGGCCAGATAACTCGCCTCGTCAAGCATCGCCTCGCCGGGATGCGGATTGCGGCTGCCGAGTCGGTAAGGAATCTGGTACTCGCGCAGCACTGTTGCGAGTCTGTCAACGTCGCCCTGGTGCGGCGCGGCCAGTACAGTGCGCGTCTCAGCCGCCATCAGGGCGCGCAGTTGTTCGGTCAGCGCTGGAATAGAACCATGAAACCTGAGCGTCGGCCGCGAGTTCAGCTCGATTTCACCCAGCGTGTTGTCTTCGTCGAGCAGGTCCACGACGCCCAGTTGATCGAGGTCGAGGCCCATGTGGGCGTTTAACTGCGCTTGTAACACTTCGGGGCGCAAATAAATATCTTCAGGAGTTATCAACGAACCCATCGCCGATCGCTCATGGCGCTGCTCGACCTTGTTCCACCAGCGTTCGATCTGGTTGCGCACCATCGCCGGCTCTTCGATGAACAGCGCGCACTTAGGCACGAGGGCTAGCAGCGACTTATCCGCTCCAGCCACCGCAGAGAAAAACTCCCAGCCGGGAAAGACGCTAACTCCTCCGGCCGCCGCTAACTTGGCTTCCATTTCACGACTTACATCTGAGTCTTCTTCCGTGCCGTGCAACTCAACTCGTTGGCGGCTTAGACGTCCATGCACCGCGGCCAGCAGACGCTCGGTCACAGGCGTTTCGGTCAGCGGCAGCAGTTGTGTCTCGTCGAGACCTGATTGCGATCGCTGCGTCTCCGGATCGAATTTGCGGATGGTCTCAATCTCGTCGCCGAAGAACTCGATGCGCACAGGCCGGTCCGATTCGGGGGAGTATACGTCGAGAATCCCTCCACGCCGCGTGAATTGGCCCGGCATCTCCACAAGATCCATCTGCGTGTAACCAACCGAGGCCAGATGCCCGGTCAGCACCTCCGCATCGACCTCTTCGCCGCGCTTGAGTGTTACCGCCAGGCCGGCGTAGTAGTCGCGGTCAAAGAGCCTGAGCGCCGCCGATTCGACCGGCGCAATGAGAATAGAGACAGCCCCGGTGGCCAGCTTCCACAAGGCTGCTGCACGCTGCTCCTGCACATCCGGATGAGGAGAAAGATTCTCGAATGGAAGCACATCGTGGGCTGGCAGCCGCACCACTTGCGCTGGGTCCACAGCGCCGGTCAGTTCGCATCCGGCGCGCAGCATCGGTTCGAGCGACTCGGCGGCCTTGTTGTCGGCCACTACCACGATCACCGGCTGTCGGGCCGCCCGCGCAAAAAGAGGAATATAGATGGAACGAGCTGTATTGGTGAGTCCGGAGACACGCCTCCGCCCCGTGCCGAGGCTTAGATGCCTTCGTACGCGCTCAAATCCCGAAGAGTGCTCCAGCTCCGCAAAGATCTCGCGGACGAACGGGAGAATCATGTGACTTAAGTTTATCAGCGTGGATTGAGGGCCTGGTTAGCGCGGCGGAGACGAGAAAGTTCTAACGCCTGCGCACCGCCTTCACAGAAGGGCATTTGTAAAGAAATCTTCTGGGCCGATGGCCCGTATCACATCGCGGAATCCATTACTTAAGATTCTCAAATGCTTACCGCAAATCCCGATAGAAAGGATGAACCCAAGAACCATGGAGGGAACATGAATTACATCGACTCATGCCTCGACAACATCTGTGCGCGACCTGTTCTGACCAGGCTGATGCAAACGGCCGCGTTGACGATTCTGATCGCGCTGGCGGTTCCAGCCAATGCAGCGGAAGAGCGCGGGATTCAGATGCGGGCCATCCCTGCGTATCCTGCGCTGGCCGCGCGCATGAAAATCACAGGCTCGGTAAAAGTGGAGGCGACCGTTGATTCCCAAGGGAATGTCACCGATGCCAAGGCAATCAGCGGAAACAGCATCTTGATGCCTGCAGCGGAAGATTCCGTGCGGAGATGGCAGTTCAATCCCGGAAAGGGCACCGTCAAGGTGGAAGTTGAGGTAACATTCCACGAGTGATGCGATCACTGAGCGGGCCACGTCCATCTTTGCGTTGCTGATGCTGAAAGCTTGCGTGGATGAATGAGTGCATCCACGCAGGAGGTCAACAGTTCATTCGACAGAGACTCATTGCCCACCGACCGCTTTCAGGAACGAGTAGAAGAAGTCCAGCGACTTCCAGTAGGAATCCATCGGCAGGCGCTCATCTTGCCCGTGGGCGCGCTCGTCGTCGCGTTCCAGGGCGATGGCGGAGTAGCCGTAGCAGGGGATTCCAGCCTGGGCAAAGTAGATCGAATCGCTGGCTCCGTTCTCCATGATTGGCGTGACGGGAACGCCCGCCCAGAGCGTCTGCGTCAGCCGGGTCAGCGGGGCAAAGACTTCTTTGATCGGCGGCGGCGGGACCATGGCTTTGCGTTCGGGCGCCGTGTCGAAGACTTCACCGCTGTCGGAGACATACTTCACGGTCAGCTTCGGATCGCCGAAGATACCCACCAATTGCTGGCGAATCTCTTCCGGTGAGTGGCCGGGAAAGATGCGGCAGTTCACATTGGCCTGGGCGGTCTGGGCAAGTGCGTTATTGGCGTGGCCGGCGGCGAGACGCGTGGCCACGCAGGTGGTGCGGAAGTTCGAGTTGAAGCTGGGATCGGCGCTCAGCCGGGCGGCCGCAGCCAGGTCCGACGGTGTGGCGAGAATCGCCCGAATATCCCCCGCCGTCTGCCCCGTCTCCTGGCCGACCAGGTTGCTGAAGTAGGTTCTCGTAACCTCATTCATCTCGAATGGAAACGAGTAGGCGGCCAGCTTGTCGAGCGCCGAGGTCAGCTCATAGATGGCGTTGTCCGGCCTTGGTCGCGAGCTGTGCCCGCCGGGATTCACCGCCGTGACCTGGAAGTCGGAGTAGACCTTTTCCGTGGCCTCGACATCGGCCACCACCGCGCGCCCGTGGTCCAACTCGATGCCGCCCGCGTCGGGATTGATGACGTAGGCCGCATCGACAAGCTCTCGATGCTGGCTTACCAGCCAGGAGGCGCCGTTGAACTTGCCGCCCTCTTCGTCCGCGGTGAGGGCCAGGATCAGGTCGCGGCGCGGCTTGTATCCCTCCCTGTGCAACCGCAGCAGGGTGAAGACCAGGGCGGCGTCGGAGTTCTTCATGTCTTGCGAGCCGCGGCCGTAGACATAGCCGTCTTTCTCGACAAACTCAAAGGGATCGGTGTGCCAGTCGGAGCGCAGCGCCTCCACTACGTCCATGTGGCAGAGAAACAGGACCGGCTTTTCGCTGGAAGGCCCGACAGCCCGCAGCCGGACTACGAGGTTCTGCTTGCGCGGATCGGGGCCGAGCAGGTGCACATCCTCAGCTGGAAAGCCCGCGTCGAGAAAACGCTGCTGCATGGCCGCAGTTGCGGTGGTCACGTTGCCCTTCGGCGTGTCGGTGGTGTTGATCTCGATGAGCTGCTTGAAGATTTCGCGTGCCAGGGCGCGGTCTTCGGCCGAGGCAGTGGGCAGAGTATTCTGGGCGCGGGCGGCGGCCCCGAGGCAAGCGGCTAGGGCGAGCGCGGCCAGAGAGGCTGGGAAGACAATGGTGCGCATGGAGTTATTGTACGGCGGCTGCGGGATCTCCTGGCTTGCGCTCCGCGTAAAATCAAATTATTGTGGTTCGGCCACAATTCTCGAGGTGCAGAATGAAGTTCAGGTTTCTCGCTGCCGCTTTTCTCGTCGCTTTCACTATCGCCGCCGCCGCTCAATTGCCAGACCCGCCCATCACTCGCCCGAAGATCACGGGCATCTCTCACCTGGCCGTCTACACTTCGAACGCAGCGGCAGCCGACCACTTTTATCGCGAGATCCTCGGCGCGGCCAAACAGTCCGATCCGCAGAACGCCAAGGGAGTGCGTTATGCGTTCAGCGCAACGCAGTTTATCGAGGTATTGCCGTTACCCGACGGCCAGGGCATCAACCGGCTCGACCACATCGGCTATAACACCGACAACGCCGAAGGTCTAAGGAGGTTCCTGGCATCCAAGGCATACAAGGTGCCGGGCAATGTGGAGAAAGGCGCCGACGGCAGCCGCTGGTTCACGACGCAGGACCCGGAAGGCAACAAGGTCGAATTTATCGAGCCGCCCCATCTTCCCAAGACTGTGGAGGCTCCCAATGCCATTGGCAGTCACATCATCCACGTCGGCTTCATGGTGCATAACCGCGCCGTCGAAGACACCTTCTATCGCAATCTGCTTGGCTTCCGGCCTTATTGGTATGGCGGCATGGTCGAGGGCCGAATCGATTGGGTGAGCCAGCAGACCCCCGACAGCCACGACTGGGTAGAGTACATGTTGAACGCCAAGCCGGATATCTCGGCGCATGACCTGGGCGTGCTCGATCATTTTTCGATCGGCGTGGCATCGGTGGATATGGCCTTCAAGACTCTAAAGGAAAGCGGACGGCTGGTGAACGTGGATGCCCAGGAACATACGCAAATGGGCAGGGACGGCAAGGGCCAGTTCAACCTCTTCGACCCAGATGGCGTGCGCGTGGAACTGATGAACTTCCACGCCACGGAAAAGCCCTGCTGCTCGGGATTTACGGCGGAAGATCCGGCGGAGTAAGGCTGCGAACTGAAAATCTGGGACTTGCCGCTGTCCCCAGCAGCATGCGGTGGCTGAGTACTGAGGCCAGCGCACCAAGGCTTTCGCATGAATCCCGCTGCGGAAGGCGCCGTTTATTGACCAGTAACTGACGGAATGGCGACCAACCGCTCGCAATGGGAGGATTCCTCCGAAATCAATCCACGGTCATGTTTTGGCCTCAGTGACCGCTGACACTGTGACACTTGCGAAAGTGTACTCATCGTTCCCCAAAGGTCTTCACCTCTCTCTTAAGATTAGCCCGTGATGAAAGCGAGGCAATCGCGTGAAGATCAAGTCTCTTGAGAAGGTGCTGTGCTTTGTGATGTTAGCGATACTCCCGACACAACAGATCAGTCGGGCTGACGAGCCAGTCGGTAAAGGAACACCGGCGCAAACGTTGTTCGCGTACAGAAGTTCATTTTCGGCTCGTCTCCATGATGCACTCCTTGGATACTCGGTACTTCCTTCCGATGTGCCAGTCGAACTGACGCCAGTCGACCCAATTGCGTTGGCGCAGGCGACCGTGAATTCGACGGTGATCTTTCGCGTCGCCCACAAACTTGTTGTCGGACAATACGCATACGCGTGCGGGGAAAACCTAGTCGAGGCGAAAGTGACCCGGATTCGCGAAGGTAAGCTTCGAATTCGGCGGGGAAGAATGGAGCCACGTGTAATGGATGTTATTGCGGTGGGGTTGATAGAATCCAGCCCCCCAGACTATCTGAAGCTGAGACTGGAGAGCACCCCCAGGAGCAGCTTCAGCCGAAAAGCAAAACAGTTCGCCACCTTACCCTTAACAGGTATTCGGTTTGTTGTCGTGTATCCCGCCGAGGGTATTCTGCTCGGGATCGGCTGCGCATTTGGTTGTGACCTTTAAGCCATCGAGCCATAACCCAGCGCGCCCAGTACCAGAAAACCTATCAACGCATCCAGTTGGCGAGTCACCGGCAAACCGGAGATTGCACCACCGCCGACAGGTGGCCAGGTCATAAACCCCGAAGAATAACCTTGAGCCATAGGAAGCCGTGCCCCTATCTTCGCCGCCTTATCGCGATGAGCGGGCAGGGAACGGCCGATGTCTCGCTTTTTAGACCTGGCAGACCACGACCTACCCCTGCGCACTTTGCCGAGAATTTTCTACCGCCGGTCCACAATTGAAGCAGTCGAGGAGAAGGCCATAGGCGGCCGTTCACTGTCGGCCCGGAAACTGGAACTGAGGTACCCCCCCTCACCATATTTTCAAAACCTTGCAGGTAATTAATTTGATAAGCCGGGTGCGTCCTCAGCGCCCCACTCTGGATAAGCGGCCGGCAAAGGGGCAGTTACTGGCTGATCAACGTATTCGCTGGAGTTGAGCGTCGCGAAGCCCCGCTTCGCATCGCGTTAGAATTCAGATATGCCTTCCGCGACGCTATCGCCCGAAGTTATGGCCAAGTACGAGCCCGTCATCGGACTCGAAGTCCACGTGCAACTGCTCACCGCTACCAAGGCCTTTTGCGGTTGCGCCAACCACTTTGGCTCGGCGCCGAACACGAACGTTTGCCCGGTCTGCCTGGGGCTGCCGGGAGCTTTGCCCGTACTCAACGAGAAGGCCGTCGATTTTGCAACGTTGGCTTCTCTGGCCATCAACTGCGAGGTGCGCGAGCGCTCAATCTTCGCGCGCAAGAACTACTTTTATCCCGATCTGCCCAAGGGCTATCAGATCTCTCAGTTCGACAAGCCCATCGCCGAGCACGGCTGGATCGATGTGCCCACTGCGGACGGGACGATCAAGCGCATCGGCATCACCCGTCTGCACATGGAAGAGGACGCCGGCAAAAGCCTGCACGATGGTTTTGCCGATTCCGCTACCCGCACCTATCTCGACTTGAACCGCTGCGGAACGCCGCTGGCCGAGATCGTCTCAGACCCCGACATCCGCACGCCGGACGAGGCCTTCGAATACCTGACCCGCATGAAGGAAATCCTGCTCTACTGCGGCGTATCAGACTGCAATATGGAGGAAGGCTCACTGCGCTGCGACGCCAACGTGAGCGTGCGTCCAAGAGGTCAAAAGGAGTTTGGGACGAAGGTCGAAGTAAAGAATCTCAACAGCTTTCGCTTCGTCCGCATGGCCCTGGAATATGAGATCGAACGGCAGATTGAAGTGGTTGAGTCAGGCGGGCGCATCACGCAGGAGAGCCGGCTGTGGAACTCGAACGAAAGCCGGACGTATTCCATGCGTTCAAAGGAGCAAGCCCACGATTACCGCTATTTTCCCGAGCCGGATCTGCCGCCGCTGGTGCTGACCCGCGAGTATATCGAACTCAAGAGAGCGGAACTGCCGGAGCTGCCCGAGGCGCGCCGCGCCCGGATGGTCACCGAATACGAAATCACCAATAAAGACGCCTTCACGCTGACCGCCGAACGCGAGTTTGCCGACCGCTTCGAGGCTGCCGCTCGGACCGCCAGAAACCCCCGCCGCGTGGCCAACGTGCTGCTCAACGAGGTGGGCGGACGGCTTAAGGCGTTGGGCCTCGAACAGGCGCAGTCTCCTGTCTCGATGGCCGGCATCGTCGAGGCCGCCGATCTGCTCGATGAGGGCAAGATCAGCTCCAAGCAGCTTAAGCAGCTTTTCGATGTGTGTTTTGAAAAAGGCGAGGATTTTACGGCGGTCTATCTGCGGGAAAAGCCCGAACAGATTACCGATTCATCGGCTATTGAAGCGATGATCGACGAGGTCATCGCCGCCAATCCGAAACAAGTGGAGCAGTATCGCGCCGGCAAAAAGACCATGGCGGGATTCTTTGTGGGCCAGGTGATGAGAGCGTCGAAGGGGCAAGCGAATCCGGCCCTGCTCAATGAGCTGGTGACGAAAAAGCTGGAGGGATAGGATGGCGGCGGCATTGCGGATATGCCGCGGGCTCACAGCCTACTTCATCTTCAGCTCAACCTCGAAGTTCGGGCGCGTGTCCCACGAGCTGACGGTCTTGACGGCCGTCTTTTTGCCGTCCTTCTCAGCCCAAAGCTCGTGGTCCTCAGACATGCTCACCTGGGCAAATCGGAAGCGGCCTTTTTCGTTGGTTGTATAACTGCGAATCGTCTTGGACTTCAGGTCCTTGAGGAAGACGGTGGCTCCGACCACCGCGGCTGAGTTGCCGTCGACCACGGCGCCCATGACCACGCGCTGGCCCAGGTTGAGCGCCTGGGCGCACGCTGGCTCCAAGCCCAATCCATGCTGGCTACTCTGCGACACTGGGGAAACAAAACCGGCCGCCAGAAGTGCAAACGCCACCCCGGCCGCCAAACTCGTGCGATTCAACCTCACTCTTACTCCTCTTCTTCTTCGGGCAGTTCGTCGTCGTCCGGGTCATCGCCCGCCCTTACCAGTTCCAGCGGCTCAACTCCCACCACCTCGTACTCCGTTCCACACTCGTCGCAGGCGACGACGTCGCCCTCGGCGACTTCGTCCATTTCGATGTCCAGATCATTCTCGCATTCAGGGCAGCTCGGCATGGCGGCCTCCTCTCTCTCCAAGGTATTTCAAATTGCAGGATGATGGTCTTTTGCGGTGCGTCTCCGCTATTCTTGAGTGAAAACCGGTCTGAGGTCAAGAGGCTTAGTCCTAAATCTCACCCGGAAGTCCCAAGTGGAAGAATACGCCATGAATCTCTCCCAAGCGGTCTTGCTCTGCGGTATGGCGCTGACGGCATCTATCGGCCGGTCGCAGCCAGATTTCCAGCTCAATGCCACCCCGGTTCTTCCGGCGCCGCCGGATCCGGCGATCGTACATGCCCTTGAGACCATCCAACCCGCACGCATTGAAGAGACGATCAACACCCTGGTAAGGTTTAGTACTCGAAGCACACTTTCCAGCCTCCTGCCGAATTCAGACGATGGTCTGCCGCCTGGGGTTGCTGGCGACAGGTCTTCGTCGCTGGGGTTGACATCCGGCCAGGGGATCAACGCCGCCGGGGAGTGGATTTTTGCGCAATTCGATCAGATTTCAAAGGAATGCGGCGGCTGCCTCGAACTCCATCGCGACAGTTTTACCCAACCCGTCGGTGAGCGGATTCCGCAGCCGACCCCCATCACAAACATCTACGCCATTCTGCGCGGAACAGACCCGGCCCAGTCGCGGCGCATGGTGCTGGTTACCGGTCACTACGACTCGCGCAGCAGTGATGTCCTGGACGCACGCGGTCCGTCGCCCGGCGCCAACGACGATGCCTCGGGCGTAGCTGTTTCCCTGGAGTGCGCCCGGGCCCTCAGCAAGATGCGCTTCCCGGCATCTGTCGTCTTCGTGGCCGTGGCAGGTGAGGAAGAAGGCCTTTACGGATCGGCCCATTTGGCCAAGCTGGCGCGCAGCGAGGGCTGGCAACTGGAGGCCGTACTGAATAACGACATCGTGGGAGGCAACACCACCCCCGGCGACTCGCTCCAGCTAAAGGATCGCGTTCGGGTCTTCTCCGAGGGCCTACCAGTGGCCGCCACGCCTGACGAGATCCGCCGCATCCGTGCACTGGGCGAAGAAGAGGACTCACCCAGCCGTCAGCTGGCCCGCGCCGTGGCCGAAACCGCCCGCGCCTACTTTCCCGCGGCGGGCACGCCAAAGTTTGCTGCGTATCTTGTCTTCCGGCCCGACCGCTACCTGCGCGGAGGCGATCACATCTCGTTCAACCGCGAGGGCTTTGCAGCGGTCCGCTTCACCGAGTGGCGTGAAGACTTTAACCACCAGCACCAGAATGTCGTCCGGCCGCCTGCCGGATCGAGCGATCCCGTTATGGGCGACCTGCCGGAGTTTGTCGATTTCAACTATGTGGCCAACGTCGCCCGGCTGAATGCCGCCACGCTGGCAACGCTGGCCTCGTCGCCGGGTGAGCCGATGAAGGTGACCATGCTGACCGATCGGCTCGAAAACGGCGCCACCCTGCGCTGGGAGCCGCCTGCCGGCGATGCGACTGCAAACGCCAGTGTCGATCATTACGAGGTGGTGTGGCGCGAGACTACCGCACCTGATTGGCAGTTTGTCCAGAACGTCCAGCCAGCCGCGAAGGATGCCGCCGGCCCGGCCGTCACCGTCACCGTGCCCGTCTCGAAGGACAATGTTGTCTTTGGCGTACGAGCGGTGGACACAGCTGGCCATCGCAGCCTCACTGTAGTCCCATATTGATCTTCGAGGGCCAGACCGGCTCCGGAACTCGGCGCGCCGCACGTCCGTTTGCTGTGCCCCATGACACTCGCCCGCTTCACCGTTTACTCTGAGACTCACGATGGCCAGATTTGGCTCCACTTCACTTGCCTTCCCCGAGTTCCACGGCGCAACCCGCCGCCTGGTTCTTTGGAACCTTTCGGCGTACTTTTTGCTGGTTGTGGCGCAGTTGCTTGCCCCAGGCTTGACGGCGCGGGCGATCGATTGGCTGTCGTTCACTCCCGGCCTATTCCTTCATGGCTACCTCTTGCAGCCAATCAGCTACAGCCTCGTTCATCCACCCGCCGCGATCATCGGTACGGCCTTTGAACTGCTCTCGCTCTGGTTCCTTGCCGGATTTCTTGAGAACTATCACAATTCGGGTTGGGTCATCAGTCTCTACGCGGTCTCCGTTTTGGGAACCGCAGCCGCCGCAACCGCTATTTATGCAGCGGGTCTGGCCTTGGGCTATGTGCTTCAGGCGGGTCAGATGATGGGCTGCTTTGGGGGTACCTTTGGCATGCTGGCGGTTATCGGGGTACTTTACGGGGACGTGCAGTTTATGCTCTTTCCTCTGCCCATCGCCATCAAGGCGCGCTATCTGGTCGCAGTCTACGCCTTGATCTACTTCTTTATGCTCCTCATAAGCGATCATCGCGTTTTCGCTTTTGCCATGCTGGGTGGAGGACTCGCAGGCATTATCTATATCCGCCTGGCCCCGCGCCGCGGCCTGTCGATTGGTCTGAGTGAACAATGGTATGGGCTGCGTAACCGCTACTATCGCTGGAAGCGCCGCCGCGCCGCCCGCAAGTTCGAGGTCTACATGCGTTCCCAAGGCCGCACCGTTCGCTTCGACAGCAAAGGCCGGCAGATCGACGAAGACCCCAACGACAAGAGCCGCTGGAACTGAACTCTTTTAGGCGCAGCCTGGCGAATCGAAGAATCCGCTCGATACCCCGATCTCGTTGAGCGCAGGGCGGGTAGTTTATCCTGCTCTTTAAGCCTATGAACGAAGAGATTCCCAATCTGACGGCATTTGATGAGGCCGCGCTCGACCAGGCCTTTGCTCGACTGGAGCGGCAGGCGCGCGAGGCTGCGGCCGAACTCAACGGCGAGGCGGCTATCGAGGCCTTTCGCCTGCTGTGGGTGGGCCAAAAACAGGGACGGCTCAAGGAAGTTTCTGGTCGCTGGTTAAAGGCCGCGCCCCCCGAGGCCAAGAAAGCGCTCGGGCTGCGCTTCAACGCGCTGAAAGCGGTTGTGGAAGGGCTGCTGGATGAGGCGCTGGGAGCCGGTCCAAGTGACGCAGAGTTGGCCTGCGAGACCATCGACATCACGCTGCCCGGCACGCAGTGCCTGACCGGGGCCGAGCATCCGATCACCCGCACGCTCAACGAGATTGTCGGCGTCTTTGCAGCGCTCGGCTACTCGGTAGGCGTGGGGCCCGAGGTCGAGACCGACTACTACAACTTCGAGAGCATGAATTTTCCGCCGGGGCATCCGGCGCGGGACACTCAAGATACGCTGGTGGTCGCGAATCAAGAACGCCGCTCACAGCGCGACCGGCTGCTGATGCGCACCCACACTTCACCGGTACAGATGCGGACGATGGAGTCGCAGCCACCACCGGTGCGCATCGTGATTCCCGGCAAAGTGCACCGCAACGATGCGGCTGACGCGACGCACTCGCCGATCTTTCACCAGGTGGAGGGCCTCTGCGTAGACACGAATATCACCTTCAGCGACCTGAAAGGGACGCTGGACCATGCTATGAAGGCGCTCTTCGGCTCGGCGGTCAAGACGCGCTTCTTCCCGTCGTTTTTTCCCTTTACTGAGCCGTCTGCCGACGTGCAGATCAGTTGCATCTTTTGTGGCGGAAAGGGCTGCCGTAAATGCAAGAACTCGGGCTGGATCGAGCTGCTTGGCTGCGGCATGGTTGACCCAGCGGTCTTTGCATTCGCGGCAGAGAAGCAGCCCGCTTACGATCCAAAGAAGATCTCCGGTTTCGCTTTCGGCATGGGCGTCGAACGCATCGCCATGATGAAGTATGGTATCAGCGAGATTGGGCAATTCTATGCGGGGGATATGCGGTTTTTGGGGCAGTTTGCGTGAAGGTGTCAGCGAAAGGAGCCTCCATGCCGCGCTGGATTCCCCGGTTCCTTCTATGTATCTTCTTCTACTGCATTTCGATTTTCGTTGTTGGAAGGCTTGTCAATGTCCTGGCGTACCTTCTGACGAAAGGCGGCTCGCCGGAGCTTTGGCAGTTGCTTCACCAGCATTTTTTTGTGCGTTCATTTATCGTGGGATTGCTAGCAGGAATAGTGCCGTTTCGAACATGGATTGCAGCGACGGGAATAATCAATCCGAAGCATGCGCGGCTATTGAAGCGGTTAAATCCAGACCGTCTCAAGCCGTGGGTTTTTGCATATCTCAGCCCGGTTTTCGTAATCGCCTTGTTGCGTTGGATCATGCAGTGGTATGAGAACAGCAGCCAGTATTCGAGCGTCTTGCAGACCACCTCATCTTATCGGATCTCTGAGCTATTCAATGGCTTCTTTTCGACCGATTGCTCAGGGGCGGGAGAAAGTGCTTTCTTCTGGCGTGACGGGTATGGCCTTAGCTGCATGGTGCACGTGCAATCGATCGCGATTTGGTTGATTGCAATCGGTTACTCGCTCGCCCCAGCGGTCCGCAAACGGGCTATACCCTTGTTTGGTACTGATCCTCGGATTTGCAGAGACGAACCTACAACAGAGAACATTCAGGAAATCGCTATCACAGAGAAGAATGACATTCAATGAAAATTCTTACCATATGGCTTCGTAGCTACCTCTCCGGATTGCCCGTCGATGACGCGCAACTCGCCGAAGACTTGACCCTTCGCGGCATCGCTGTCGAGGGCATCTACGATCTCGGCTCGGGCAACGGCTCGCTTTATGAAATGGACATCACCACCAATCGCGTGGATGCCATGAACCACTATGGCGTGGCGCGGGAGGCTGCGGCGATCTATGGTGCCGAGCTCAAGCCGCTCGACTTCCCGCTGCCTGCCGCAAAGCCAGCCGCGAAGCCTTTCTCTGTAAAGATTGAATCCGAAGACGCCTGCGGGCGCTTTACGGCGCGAGTGCTGCGCGGTGTGACGATCGCCAATTCACGAGACTGGTTTGACGGCGCAGAGGTGTCCACCTACTTCGGGCTGCTGGAGCAGAAGCAGATCTCAAACGCCGTTGATGCGACGAACTTTGCGTGGCTCGCCATGGGGCAGCCCACACACGTCTTCGACCTGGACAAGCTCGAAGGCGGCATCGTCGTGCGGCGCGCAAAGAAGGGCGAGAAGCTCAAAACACTCGACGGCGTAGAGCGCACGCTTGACTCTGAAGACCTGATCATCGCCGATCACGCAAAAGCTCTCGGCCTTGCCGGAGTCATGGGCGGATGGGACTCCATGATCACTGCTGAAACGAAAAATGTTCTTGTCGAAGCGGCATGGTTCGATCCGATGGCGGTGCGCAAGACGGCCCGCCGGCATGGGCTGCATACTGACGCCAGCCATCGCTTCGAACGCGGAGCGGACTTCAACGCCTGCCCGGTTGCCTCCGCGATTGTCAGCAGCATTCTGCTGGCCAGCGGCGGCTCGATCGAAGGCGAATTGGTGGATGTGCGCGTACCTGCTCTTGAAGCGCGCACTGCCGATCGCAAGCCTGTGATGCTCGCGTTGAGTGAGGTACGTCGCATTTTGGGAACGACCATCGACGAAGAGGGCATTACGGCGGCCACTGTCGAGGGAGTGCTGGTGGCGTTGGGATGCGGATTAGCGAGTCGGCAAGCGGGCGAGGCAGCCTGGCTGGTGACACTGCCCAGTTGGCGCCTGGATTTGGAGCGCGAGATCGACCTGATCGAAGAAGTGGCGCGGGTCTATGGCTACAACCGCTTCGCCACTACGCTACCCGCTTTTGGTGAAGGCGTGCGCGCGCTGCCCTGGGCGGAAAAGGAAGCTGAAGTGCGTCGCGCGCTGCTGGCTGCCGGCTTCCATGAGGCAATTGCGAGCACCTTCTGTTCGCCTGCTGAGGCCGCTCTGACGGCGCCGCAGCCGGGGCTCTCAGTTCCGCTGGGCAATCCGCTCAGCGAAGAGGCGGGGGTGTTGCGGCCGTCGCTGGTTCCCGGAATGTTGGCGATGATTGCCGGCAATCTGCACCGCGATGTGAGCGATGTGCGGCTTTTTGAACTGGGAACGGTATTCTGCGGCACGACAGAAAAGGTCGAGGAACGGCCTTCGCTGGCCTTCGGCGCGGTGGGCAGTCTACCCGAGCAAGGAGCGCTGCATCCAGGGCGTGCCATCGATTTTCACGATGTGAAGGGCGTGGTAGAGCAGCTCGTGGCGCGGTTCCAGTCGCGCGCAGTTTACTTTGACCGCTTCCCGGCCGATGCCGGGCTTACTCCCGCGTGGCTGCATCCCTATCGCGCCGCCCGGGTGGCCGTTGACGGCGTTACCGTGGGCTGGTTCGGCCAACTTCATCCAGGCGAGGCCGCGGCACGCAAGTTGAAGGAGCCGGTTCTGCTGGGCGAGATCTATCTTGACCGGCTCTACAAACTGCCTTTGCGCAAGCCGGTCGCAAAGGAAATCTCGCGATTCCAGCCTGTTCGCCGCGATTTTTCTCTCGTGCTGGACGACAAGATCGCGTGGGAGAAAATCGACCAGGCAGTGGCCGGCTTGCAGATTCCCGAGCTTGTCGAGTGGCGGGTGCGCGAGGTCTTTCGCGACGCCAAGATGGGCGCGGGCGAGTATTCGCTGCTCATGGGAGCGACCTTTCAGGCTGCGGACCGCACGCTGCGCGAAGAGGAACTTCAGAGCTTCCAGGCGCAAGTTAAAGAGGCTGTTGGCAAGGTTGGGGCGCGGTTGCGGAGTTAACCCAAAACAGGCTCCTCCGGCGTTATACTTGCTCGGATAAGTTGCATTCACGCGGAGGTCATTGATGTCGGATTCGTTATGGAAGTCGGAAGAGACAGAAGAAGCGCAGCCTGAAGCGCCGGGTAATGATGGGGCCGTGCAGCCATTTGGCGAATCGAGCGAGTTGACACTCAGTGCGGATGATTTCTCCGCCCTCGAAGAGCGGATTCAGCGGGCCGTGACCCTGGTGAAGCAAGAGCGGCAGGCACGCGCCGAAGCCGAAGGGCGCGCCGATGCGGCAGAGGCCCAACTCCGTGAGCAGGCCCCGCTGGCCGGGAATCTGCAGAAGGAAGTGAGCGATCTGCGCGCGGAGCGCGAGCAGGTGCGGCAACGCGTGGGACGGCTGCTCTCGCAACTGGACGCGCTGGAACTGTGAGGTCTGCCTTGGCTCAAGAGCAATCAGAAAAACCGATTGGCTACGTCACCGTGGAGATTTACGACCAGCCCTATCATCTTTCCGGGCAGGACATCGAACACGTTCGCAGCCTGGCGGAGTTGGTTGACGCCCGCATGCGCGCCGTGGCCGCGCAGGGACGCACTGTGGATTCGCTGCGCGTGGCCGTGCTGGCGGCTTTGAATCTTGCCGATGAGCTCACGCAGGCCACGGCAAAAGGCGGAATCGCAGATGGGCAACTGGCCCGTGCGCGCGTGGCCAGCCTGCATGGATTGCTGGACGAGGTACTCGAAGAAGAGCGCAAAACCGGCTCGTAGAGCGCGGCATCCGTGGCAGCAATCGCTGGCCGTTTCGTAGCTCGAAGGTTGCTCGCAAGGAGAAGCAATGTTCCGGATCGCCGCGCTGCGCTCGCCGTTGAGTCTGCTGTCGCGGCGAAATGATCGGAGATCGTCGCGAGGTTGAGCCTCTCACTTTGGTAACTCCGCATTCTGAGCGCCACAACACCTTGGTACTCAATTACTTCGGTGTGAATACAACGCAGATTTATGGATGCTAATCGATCGAATCTATCGATAATCTGATTCACATGAAACGCGAAGTCGTTCCGATCTGGCTACTGGCGGAATCGGCGCGGACTATTCCTTCATGAATAGTCTCAGCCCTGTTGTGGGCTGATGAGAAAAGAGAAACTCATGACCCGCTCGATCCTCGGATTCAGCTTGTTGCCGTTGTTATTTGCCACTGCGATCTTCGCGCAAGTTGAGGCTGCTGAACGCATCGCTCCGGAAGTTCGACTCTCGGGCAGCGGCCGCATCGTCGTCCCCCAGTCCGGCCTGCGGCGTTTGGAAGACATTGGCAGACGGTCCCAAACGCAATACAAGATCCTCATTCCCGCCGGCCGCCCTGAGGGCGTGGTTGGATTCAGTGAAGCCGAGTTCGACCGGGATTCCACCCAGCCGATTGGAGGTTACAACGCGGAGACCCCCGCCTCGCTTGCTTGCCTCTACGGTGTGGTGGCCCTTACCACCGGCTGCAATCCGACGACCGCGACCAAAGTGGCCACGGGCGGCTCGAGAGCGATTGCCATCGTCGATGCCTATGACTACCCGACGGCTTTTTCGGACCTGACAGCCTATTCCCTCCAGTTCGGGTTGCCCCAGCCCACCTCCGCAACCTTCACGGTGGCCTACCAGAGCGGCTCTGCGCCCAGTCCCGACCCGGATTGCGCTGCCTATGGCGGCTGGGACTGCTGGGCATCGGAATCGGCGCTGGATATTGAGATGGCTCATGCCATGGCGCCCTCGGCGCATCTCTACCTTGTTGAGGCAAGCTCCAGCAGTAACTCCGACCTCTTTGCCGCGGTGGTCAAGGCCATCGCACTGGTCAAGGCTGCCGGAGGCGGCGAGGTCTCGATGAGTTGGGGAGGCGGAGAATATCCTGCTGAAACTCAATCCGACTCCGAATTTACGGGCGCCAATGTAGTCTTCTTCGCCTCAAGCGGCGACAGTGAGGGCACCATCTACCCCTCGGTCTCTCCCAATGTCATCGCGGTTGGCGGCACCACGATCACGCGCAATCCATCGACGATGGCGTTCCTCAGCGAAATTGCGTGGGAGGATACCGGCGGCGGCTTCAGCTACTACGAGCCCCGGCCAGCCTTTCAGGCCAGCATCGCTTCGAAGGTTGGCACGCATCGCGGCGTTCCCGATGTGGCCGCGGTCGGCAATCCGATTACCGGCGTTTGGGTCTACAACAGCTTTGACAACGTCTATGGCGGCGATCTTTATGCCTGGAACATCTTCGGCGGCACCAGCGTTGCATCGCCGCTGTGGGCGGGCATCGTGAACCACGCCGGTCATTTCAGTGCTTCCACGGCCGCCGAGGAAACCCTGATTTATACGAACGCGAAGGTCTCTGCGGACTTTCGCGACATCACCAGCGGCAACTGCGGATACTACGATGGCTATCCGGCGGTCGCCGGCTGGGATCCATGTTCCGGCAACGGCGCTCCGCTCGGCGCGGCGGGCAAATAACATTCGCATTAGGGCCTGTTCACACTTCAGGGGTGGATGGCCCCCAGTAGCGTGAACAGGCCCTAACACAAGAGTGCGCAATGGCCTTCTTCCTGCGAAGAAATAAAGCCGTTGCGCACTTCTTTAGTTTCACGGTTCCCAAATGCGGCGGATGAGAAAACTAGCACACCGCGCCTATCCCGCGCAAGACTTGCAATTTTTCTCGCATACACCTACTATCCGCAATAGAAACCGGCCTGCAAAGCAGGTGGGAGATTCAACGCTGGTTGAACCAACATTCAATGAACAGGGGCTCAACTCGACAATCGGTTCTGTGTGCCGTGTCCGCCAGTCCGGAATGCCTAATGAACCGCGGAGAGCTCCACCGTCTTAGGACGGG
>Ga0181535_10000952_pt1 | contig 39877 bp, 33 predicted proteins | sample PEATcosm2014_Bin_44_FD_119774 | JGI IMG/M metagenome (GOLD analysis project Ga0181535, IMG submission 119774) | Peatland microbial communities from MTU Mesocosm Facility, Houghton, MI, USA - PEATcosm2014_Bin17_30_metaG | ecosystem: Environmental > Terrestrial > Soil > Wetlands > Peat | place... | reverse complement strand
GTGTGGAGGCAGCGGTCATTTTTGTCTAACTGGTTAGTTAAACTAACTAGTTAGTAAAATAGCGCTGAATCACAGAAGATGCAAGCTCTTTGGAGATCTTCACCTATCCAGATTTAAAATCAATCACCTGCGAGGGAAGAATTGGGGGGATTGGGGGGACAGGAGCCGATGAAGCGCTGCGGTTAGGCTTTGCTCAGAAGAGGAGTTGCGCGAAGTCGACCAAGTTGCGTTGCCATACCGGCCAGATATGTGCGCCTGGCGTCTCCACTGCTTTCACGTGGTAGCCCTTTGCCTGCAATTCCTGGATCAGTTTTCGGTTCGTCTCCAGGAGCGGATCGCCGGTCCCGCACGAAATGCACAGGAGACGCAGTTGGCTTGTTTGGCCGCTAACCGCTGGCCGTTGCACAAACTGAGCCGCGGCGCTGAATCCGCCAATCCAGGCAAAAACTCACCCATGCCCTCTTTGCCGGCGCGGTCCAATCCAATCTCGAGGCTCTGGGACCCGCCCATGGAAAGTCCCGCGATTGCTTTTCCGTCGCGCGTTTTCACAACCCTGTACTCCGCCTCCACGCGCGGAACAATCACTTTCAGGAGGACCTCTGCAACAGAGCGTTACTCGCCGAAAACAGCCGGCAAAAGTCAGCGTCCGAAGGCTGCTTGCTGGCCACAGCCATATCGCCGTAGCCGAGGGGCATCACCACCACCATTGGCTTCGCCTTGCCCTGGGCAATTAGGTTGTCGAGCACGAAATCCGCTCCACCCATCGCTGCCCAGTCAACTGCCCCCTGGCTCAGGCCGTGAAAGAGGTACAACGTCGGGTACGTCGTCGACGCATGCTCTTCATATCCCGGCGGCGTGTAGACGTAGTACTAGCTGCGGCCGTCGGGCAGCCCCTTTGCGATCTTCGATTCATAGAAGTGGTGATGGACCTCGCCATGGGGAACATCGGCTCGCTCCCAGGGTTCACGGCTCGTCCCCGGAACGCGCACGACGCTATTCAGGTAGGAGTAATTGGGAACAACGTCGGCATTCAATGGATCGAGTTCCGCTTTGCTGTCGCCAGGTACGAGTACCAGTAGGTCCCCGAGACCAGCGGAGCGCTGGTCACGGACCAAATGCCGCCCTGCCCCTGCGTCATTTTCAGGGGAGTCTCCAGGCCGGCCAAGGGCACCTCCACGTCGTGCGCGCCTGGTCCTTGCAGGCGAAAAGTCACGGTGCCGTCCTTATGCACTTCGGGAGAAACCAGAGCGGTTCCCTGACCAGAGGTCGCGGTGGGGCCTAGCGCGACAAGCACGATCGTTATCCACACGGCCGTTTGCAGTTGTGCGAACTTGTTCACTCTCTTTCGGGTCATGGGGCGCAGTATATCGCGACACAGAGCGGAGATTATGAATGACAAGGTCGCCCCGCCTTTTCGAAAAGCAAAACTCATGCAGAAGTACGCGCGCGTTGTGGCTCAATGGGAATGGCGTTTGCAGTACGTAACCTGACGGTTGTATTTGCTGCAGGTTTAGACGAACCAGTTGTGCTGCCCTTCTGCGTCTTCGATGGCCTCGGGCTGCTGGTTTTCGGCAGCGGCCTGTTCGGGCTCGGGCAGCTGATCGTCTTCCGGGCGGCGCTTGTCTGGAGGCTCCTGGCTTGACGTGTGCTGGTCGTCCGCGCGAGCAGACGAATCGATCTCGAAGCTCGGCGTGCCTTCCCTTTTTGCTCTCTGGGCGTTGAGCAAGGAGACGGAGCGGATTCCGGCAATTGGCCCGAGGTCCATGTTGACTCCTCGTCGCGCCTTCGGCTGTTTATGCACCTCTGCGGTCTGGAGGATGCGCAGCCGCGATTGTTCGGCCTGGAGGGGCCTCACAGTCCTTCTATCGGCAACTTTCCCAAAAACATCAGGATTTGCCAAGGTTTCTTCTTGCCTTCGGACTCTGGGACGATACCCCGCTACCGGGATCGAGGAGCTGCGGGCCCGGTCCCTGGGCACCGAGTTTGTCCCACGGATTACGCAGTGGGCAGACTCCCAGCGAGAGGCAACCGCAGCCGATGCACCCGTCTAGCTGATCGCGGAGCCGGGTGAGCCGTTGAATGCGATCGTCGAGATCGGCTCGCCAGCGGGCGGAGAGTCGCTTCCAGTCGGCGGCCGTTGGGGTGCGCTCATCAGGCAGCGTCGCCAGTGCCTCGCGGATCTCGGACAGGGGAATTCCAGTGCGCTGCGCGACTTTGATGATGGCGATGCGGCGCAGTACTTCACGGGCATAGAGGCGCTGGTTGCCGCGATTGCGCCAGCTTTGGATGAGTCCCTGTGCCTCGTAGAAGTGCAACGCGGAGACGGCGACGCCGCTGCGCTGCGCGACCTGGCCGACTGTGAGTTGGGCCGGGAACGAATCGTGATTTTGAGGTTTCATGCGACCGCCTCTTGACCTCAAGTTTACTTGAGGTTCTAACCTAAACCCAGAAGTCGTGAAAGGGAGAGCAATCAACGATGAGTGCATTAATCAGAATTGGATTGATATATGGATCGACGAGAGCAGGGCGGTTCTGCGACCGGGTAGCACAGTGGGCGGGTCAAATGGCGGCTCGCGATGGCTTCGAGGTCGACGCGATCGATCCGGCCGAAGAGGGCCGCAAACACGAATTGCAACGGCGCATTGGCACATGCGATGCCTTCGTCGTGGTTACGCCCGAGTACAACCACGGCTACCCCGCACCGTTGAAAGCGCTGATCGATTCCGTGGGCGCGGAGTGGCAGGCAAAGCCGGTGGCGTTCGTCTCTTACGGAGGCGTCTCGGGAGGTCTGCGCGCTGTGGAACAGTTGCGTCTGGTCTTTGCCGAGTTGCACGCGGTCACGATTCGCGACAGCGTGAGCTTTGCGGGGGCGTGGGAGCAGTTCGACGACACCGGAGCGCTGGTTGAGCCGGAGCGTGCGGAAAGGTCGATGAGCCGAATGCTCTCGCGGCTGCGCTGGTGGGCTGCCGCACTGAATGCCGCGCGCCTGACGTCGCCCTACCCCGCAACCGTGTGAGTCTCGATGCGAGGTGCAGCGTCAGTGGGGTGAAGCGAACGACGCGGGCCGCACCATAGCGGTGGTCTGCGTGGGCACCAGGAGCTTCATTCCCTGCTCCAGCGTGAGCCCGGAAGGGACAGGGGCAAATCCGCCGCGCAGTTCGCTGGTTTCGCGGGAGATCGTCTTGAGGAAGAGTGCGCGGCCATTCATGTGGATTTCGAGCCGCTCGGTTTTCCAGTCGGTGCTGTTTACTTGTGTCCGCTGTAGGCTGAACCATCCGCCTTTGTAGAGACGTCCCAGGATGCCGTAGCCGAAATCGACATTCTCCTCCAGATGGCCATCGAGCCCTGCGAGGTGCTTGTACCGAGCATCGATCCAGAGATCGCCGCTCATGGCGTGAAAGATACGGGCTTCGATGGAGTGGGGCGGATAGTCAGGATTGGGCCGGAAGCGTAGACGATAGCAGCCGTCCTGCATGCCGGCGTCGTCATAGAGGAATGCCTCAGGCAGAAGAGCGAGGATGCGGCCGATGCGCTTTTCGTCGTCGGCGTAGTCCTGGCGATGGCGCGCCTGCTCGGAGGCCGAGTGGAGCAGATGGTTGAGGCGCTCCTGTTCCTCTTGCTGATCGGAGATGCTCAGTGGACGCCCATCGGCAGAAACCAGCATGGTAATGGGCCCGTCTGCGGTCTCGATTTGCTCGACCGTCTTGGTTTGTTGCTGCGCCTGCTTCTCGATCCAGTAGCGCCAGTAGCCGTGGCGCTGATGGTCGTGGAGTTCGTTGTAGACGACTTCGCGCACGAGTTGGCCAGGCGACTCAGGCCCCTGCAACTGGGCGTGGATGGCCAACGGCGCGCAAATCAGCATCATGGGGATGATCCATTGCACACGCATCATCTCGTCTCCGGAACAGCAGGATGTGAACCTTGAGGGAAGTATGACGATACACCGATGAAGGGTTCACTGTCGACGGATGAAAAAGGGAAGAAAATCGGAGTTTCTCGTCCTGAGCCCCCGAAAAAACGAACCAATTTGTGCAACAAGTGAGCCGATCGGCCACCTTGCTACACTGGGGCCATGCAGGACGAACTGGAGTTCCGGCGCGCCGCGGATGAGGCGCTCGATGCGCTGAAGAAACACCTGATTGCGCGCGAAGACGAAGGAGAAGCCGGCTTCGAGGTCGAGGAGCAGAGTGGGGTTCTCAACGTGGTATTTGAGGAACCGCCGGCGAAGTTCGTCATCACTCCGAATACGCCTGTTCGCCAGATCTGGATTTCGGCGTTGTCGACGAGTTTTAAGCTGGATTGGGATGGGAAGGTACAGGCCTTCGTGCTGCCGCGCACCGGTGAGCTACTCAAGCCGCTGGTCGATCGGCTGGTCGGCGAGCACCTGCAGACCTGAATCGGTCCAGCTGCACTGAACCTTTGCCGTTCGAAAGTCGGTATCCCCCCAAAACACAAGTGCGGGCCCGGCGTTCACCGGACCCGCGATCTTGGAATGGAAGATCTACTTCAGCGCATAGATCGTGTTGAGTTCTTTCTGCGCCAAAGCCTCAGGGAGCGGGGCATAGGACAGCGCCGCAACTTCGCCTTCACCATTTTTCACAATCCAGCTCAGCATATCCTTCAGGATTTTCCTGTTGGCATCATTTGTTCCGGAGGTCGGAATGAGCAGATAAGTGAAACTGGAGATCGGATAGGAATTGGCTCCCGGCGCGTTGGTGATCGAGATGCGATAGTCCGCCGGCATCGACTTCACGCTGGCAGCCGCCTCTGTCACGCCATCGATGGACGCCTTCACCCAGTTGCCCGACGCATTCTTTACAGAACCAAAGGCGATGTGATTCTGGAGCGCATAGATCAGCTCGACGTAGCCGATGGCGCCGGGCATCTGGCGCACCAGGCCGGCAACACCTTCGTTGCCTTTGCCGCCGACGCCCGCAGGCCAGCTCGGGGAGGTCCCTTTGCCAGGTCCGCCTTCCCACTCAGAGCTGACTTTGCTCAGGTAGTCGGTGAAAATGAAGCTTGTGCCGGAGCCGTCGGAGCGGTGTACCACGATGATTTTCTGATCGGGCAGCTTTGCGCTGGGGTTGTCCTTGGCAATGCGAGGGTCGTTCCAGTTGGAAATCTTGCCCAGATAAATGTCAGCGAGCACATCGCCGCTGAAGCGCAGGTCGGTCGCGCCCGGGACGTTGTAGACTGGCACGACAGCGCCAAGCACGGTGGGAAGATGAATCAGCTTGACCTTGGAGGACGACAGCATGTCGTCGGTCATGGGCATGTCGGACGCGCCAAAATCGACCAAGCCGCTTGTGACCTGGCGAATACCACCGCCTGAACCGATGGATTGGTAGTTGACTTCGACGCCAGGATGCGCGGCGCTGTACTCACTGAACCACTTCGAGTAGATGGGGTAGGGGAATGTCGCACCTGCCCCGGTGAGTTTCTGCGCCTGAGCTGAGCTCAAGGCCAACCCCAACAATCCAACGATGAAGAAAATCTTTTTCACTGATCGCTCCCTTGCGGAATTACTTCCGCAACCGATTCTCTACCGGAAATGTTACGGGGGTTTGAATAGGAAGCAGCATTTGAGGTTTCCGGGCCTAACGCTTCTGCATGAATGAGTTGAATACAGGCATCAATGGCAGGCCCTCGGGCAGGGTGTTCGGCCGGGGCTTGCGGACTTCAGTCGAGATTTGCAGCGGCGGCCTCGCGTTGACTCACAACCGGTGCCGTGGCAGCCGCCAGCTCGGTTGTCTCCCCTGCAGTTTGCGGGCGGTGCGCCAGAGGCAGGGTGAAATGAAAGACTGAGCCTGAACCGAGCTCACTCTCGGCCCATACGCGCCCACCTTGGGCTTCCACAATGTGCTTCACGATGGCTAGTCCAAGGCCGGTACCACCCGACTCGCGCGATCGGGCCTTGTCTACCCGGTAGAAGCGCTCGAAGATGCGATCGAGGTGTTCCGAAGCGATGCCGGGCCCGAAATCCCGAACGAAGAACTCCACCTCTTCTTCAAGCTGCTTTGCACCCACAAGAATTTTCTTCCCCGACTTTCCGTACTTGACCGCGTTCTCAATCAGGTTCCCAAAGACCTGGTTCATGGCATCGGGGTCCGCCATGACGGGAATGTCTGGAGCGCCCGCGGAAGTGAGTTCGAGTTCGCCGTCCACAACGATCCCCCCGAGCGATTCGATCGCATCGCGCACCAGGGCGTTGGCCTTGATGGGCTGCACGACTAATTTGTAGTCGGGGCTCTCTACGCTGGCCAGCGCAAGCAGATCTTCGGTGAGACGATTCATGCGACTGGCGTTCTTGTGAATGATGCCGAGGAACTCACGGGTGGTTTCGACGTTGGGGGAGTCTTCCTCGACCAGCGTTTCAACGTACCCCTGGATGGACGTGAGAGGCGTGCGCAGCTCATGGCTCACATTGGCAATAAAATCCCGACGCGACTTCTCGGCGGCTTCGATGCGCGTGACATCGTGCAGGACCGCGATCGCGCCTCCTGAGGGCAGGGGCGCAGCGCTAATTTCGAAGATCCTTCCCGGAGCCAGGGAACTGGCGCGACCAGAAGACACCTCACCGTCCTGAAGAGCGGCACGGACGCAGGCCAGCAGTTCCGGATCGCGGACAGAATGGATGAGCGGCCTGCCGGTGCGAATCTGGGTGCCCGCGATGTTCTGCATGACGGCGTTGGACCAATGGACCTGTCCCTCGGGCGTGATCGCTACGACCGCTTCCTGCATGGAGTCGAGCATGGTCGCCAACTCATTGCGACGGCTCTCAATCTCGGCAAAGCTCTGGCCAAGGCGCTCGGCGGTCTGATTCAGAGCACCCTCCATTGCCGCCAATTCGTCTCCTCCTGAGATTTCGAGTCGTGCACTCAGATCGCCCTGGGCGATGCGTCGCGCAAAGGCTACGACACGTTGCAAGCGACCGGTGACACCGCTGGCAGCCCAGGCAGCCAGCGGCAGAGCCACCGCCAACGCAATCAGCCCCGACCACAGCGATTCACGGTCGAAGAAATGGAGAGGGGGCCCGGCCGTGCGCTCGACAAAGCGGCGAAGGATCAGGTCCATCGCCACCGTCTGGAAGACGAGCAGCAGGACAAACAGTCCCATCAGCTTGATGAATACTTTTCGAGTCACTCAGGGACCTGCTCTGCGAGCAATGGCTCGGCTTCAGTCGACCTTGGGAATCTCGAAGCGGTACCCAGCGCCTCTCACTGTCTTCAGATAGCGCGGGTTCTCTGGATCGACCTCGATTTTCTCACGGATGCGGCGGACATAAACGTCCACCGAACGGGGCGTGACAAAGCGCGCATCGCCCCACACAGCGTCCAGCAGATGGTCTCGGCTAAACACGCGGCCGGGATGCCGCGCCAAATAATCAAGCAAGCGAAATTCGGTGGCGGTGGTGGTGGTCAACTCCCCGCGCACCTTGAGCTGCATCGCATTCGCGTCGATGATGACTTCTTCGAAGCTGATGACGGAGGGGGTCGTGGGACGTTCAAAGCGCCGCAGCACGGCCTTGACGCGAGCCACCAGTTCACGGGTCGCAAACGGCTTGGTGATGTAGTCGTCGGCTCCGAGTTCCAGCCCCAGGACTCTGTCATTCTCGCCGGCGCGAGCCGTCAGGAAGATGATCGGGATGGTCGATAGCCCGGTGTGACCGCGGAGCCGTCTGCACACATCCAAACCGTCGCCTCCTGGAACCATGATGTCCAGAAGAAAAAGCGATGGCGGTTGGCGTTCGGCGTCGGGAACGAGATTCGCTGGGGTGTGAAAAAGGCGCGCCGCAAAGCCTGCTGCTTCGAGGTGGTGCTGCACCAGTCTTGCAATGTCTGTGTCGTCTTCCAGTACAAATACGGTTTGGCTCAACCGGTCTGCCCTCGTTCGGCGGCTTGTGAATTCCAGTGACGGTAGCCGCACTGAACCGTTAACAGACTAATGCAGCGGGGCAAACAGAATGCAAACGTTTGATGAATTCGACCCTGGAGCGCTGATAGGCCGAGGGTTAGATCAACTCGCGGCGGCTTAGTCGGGCGCCGTGGCGGGGGCCGTCTCGTCGAACGCCTGAAAGTGAGCCGATCCGGTGTCCTTGCTCATGGCTGGCGATCCTGGCGGGCGGGCAGGCTTCCGGTGCTTTTTGCGCACCTCGTCCAACGCGACCAGAATCAGTGCGGTGAAGGTGACAGCGAGCAGAGCGATCGCGGGCAGGCCGTGCAGTTGATCCAGACCATCGGCATTGAAATCGCCATAGAGGAGCGCCAATCCCACAAAGACGAAGAAGATATGTGCGCAGAAGACCCGCAAGGAAGCCTTCCCGAGCGTTGGGAAAGGCTCGATTGCCACGACGCGGAGCGCGTATTTGCGCAGCCAGAAGAAGAAAACGGCAAGCGCAAGCAGATTGACGACTCGCAGCGGACCGATTTGCCATTTGTCGAGTGGAACGGCGAGAGCCTGCGCTGCGAGGTGCGGGCCAAGCCACCCATACCGGATTCCCACGAAGAAGAGACACACCGCGACTGAGGATGCGGCCAACCATCGTGGGACTTGCCGGAAGGGCTCGGATTCGATCGCTGTTCGGGCGCCGATCCAAAGCCCGACTACCCAGACGGCCTGCCAGGCGAAGAGGTTGAATGCCCCCGTTTCCTGCAGAGGAATGCGCAAGTGGGTCAGGTGTACGACCCAGTTGTGGGCGGCGTCGCGTAATCCGAACTGAGCAAGTATCCAGAAGAGGGCGCTCGCCCCGAGGATGATCCGCCAACCGAAGCGCACAGCGGCCGAGAGCACCACGGGCGTCAGGAACAGGAACGTGACGTACATGGGAAGGATGTCGAGCAGGGGCGGACAATAGATGAGCAGCAAGGAGCCCACGATCGCGGCCTTGGGCCGAGCCAGATAGAAGTCAAGAAGATTGATCAGCGCAGCTTTGTGGGTATGCTCAGCGTAGGCGGCCACAATGGTGAAGGCAAAGGCCAGCATAGCTATGTGATAGCCATAAACCTTCAAGGATCGCTTCCATAGTCTGGAGCGGCCATTGGCAGGGTCCTGCACAAACTCGCGCATGTAGAGCCGCCCGACAAGAAGCGCAGAGATAAAGACGAAGCCCTCCGCAGAGGAGACGAAGCCGATCGGCTGATTGACGAAGTCGCTGAAGCGCGTAGGGAGGTGCGTGAGCGTCATCCAGACCAGGAAGAGCCCGCGTAAGGCGTCGAGTTCGGGACGGCGTTCGAGCTTATGCACCATCGTTTTCCACGTCGGCGCCGGGGAAGGCGGCTCGAAGAGCTCTACAACATTATTAGACGATTCTCGTTGGATCCAGATGTCCCGCGAGCAATAAGATTCCGCGCCCGCTCACACTCCGGCACTGCTTCGACTTTTGCTTGACGCAGTCCTCCATGCTCTGCAAGACTCCCCAAGCGTATCCAGCAAAGAAGGAAACGCCGTCGCGGCGTCTTCGGTTGGGGCGCGCGCACTCCCCCCGTCTTGTGCGATCGAAAAACTAGGAGGGAACATGAAAAAGTATCTTGCGGAACTGGTTGGGACATTCATCCTGGTGCTGTTTGGATGCGGAACGGCGGTCGTGGCAGGCGACAAAGTAGGAGTCGTCGGCATCGCATTTGCGTTCGGCTTTGCGCTGATCGGCGCGGCGTATGGGATCGGGCCAATCTCCGGCTGCCACATCAATCCAGCGGTGAGCCTGGGTGTGTGGACTGCGGGCCGCATGTGTTTGAAGGACCTGCTCGGCTATTGGATTGGACAGTTTGTGGGCGCTGTGCTCGCTGCCTGGGTGCTCTCGTTTTACATTGTGGGCGGCGTGGCGGGCGGCTACAACTTGGCCACGAGCGGACTGGGCCAGAACGGCTGGGGTCCCGGCTACCAGGGTGAGTACAACCTGGTCGCCGCGATTGCCTTCGAGTTCGTGGCGACGCTGATCTTCGTGATCGTGATTCTGGGCTCGACACACAAATCTTCGCCCCTCACCGGCTTCGCTGGACTGGCGATTGGGATCACGCTGGTCGCGATCCACATCTTCGGCATTCGCATCACTGGAGTGAGTGTGAACCCGGCACGAAGCTTCGGGCCGGCTCTGTTGGTGGGCGGGAAAGCGTTGGCGCAGGTGTGGGTCTTCTTGCTGTTTCCAAGCCTGGGCGGTCTGGTTGCGGGGCTGCTGCATCGGACGAAAGTCCTGGAAGCAGAGTAAGGTTCGTATTTCGCAACGCAATCGGGGACCTGCGTTGAAGCTGCAGATCTCCGATTGCGTGCGTGCCCATTTCCCGTGGTCGACGCTCAAGCGAGCTGCATTCCGCCTCTGACCTGGGCTGGATCAGCTTTGTGAGAAGTTCTTCACCGACAGCTAAGCGCGCGCAATGAACCTCAGGCGCACATAGTCCGCGGTCCAGTTCTCTTCCTCATCGCACAACGCCGGTGCGAGCAGCGCTGTTGTTTCCTCTACGACCAGATCGCGGAGATCGGCGGGGAGTTTGTCGAGCACGCCACTGCGGAAGGTCCGCAGCCATCCCAGCATTCCGCCTTTCTCGAGCGGCGTGGGGCGCGGAATCAGGGCGATGCGCTCGACGCGAAATCCAGCCTGTTCCAGCCGACGTGTGTAGGCCTCCGGTGTCGGGTAGTAGTTCACGTCGTTCTCAAGATCGGCGTGACCGTGCCGCGCGAGCACGGCGATCAGTGCGACGCGGATAGCCGCGATATTCCCGTGGCCGCCCATTTCCGCAACAAAGCGTCCGCCGGAACGCAACACGCGCCGCACTTCGCGCATCATTGCATCCTGATTGCGCACCCAGTGCAGTGCGGCATTGGAAAATACGGCGTCGAATTCAGCATCGGCGTAGGGCAGCGCCTCGGCGTTCCCCTCTTCTGCAACCACACCACGGGCGCGGGCCGCAGCCACCATTTGCGCGGATGCATCGACTCCGCGGACGAGAGTGCCGGCTGCTGCGAGGCGTTCCGTCAGCTGACCATCGCCGCAGCCGAGGTCGAGAATGCATTCGCTGGGCTGCGCGGCGAGCCATTCCAACACTCCGCCTGCCAGTGCAGGCACAAATGAGCCGTTCTTTTCGTAGGTTTGGGGATCCCAGGTCTGTGTCACATCGGCCTCCACAGCAAGTTTCACTTGAAGATGTCTATAAGGCAAAGTTATTTAATTTTTAGTTTACATAAGAAATAATGATATATCAGAATTCGAGCTGCGCGGTCTGCAGAATACCCCTCAGGGGCTAAAGCCCACGAACCTGTGAGAGTCTCTTGTCGGCACGGCTCAAGCCGTGCCCTGTTACAGTCAGAACGGTCAGAGCATCCGTCAGTTACACGCACAGTCCTAGATCGATTGCACAGGAATTAGGGTCAGGTCGTCGACCAAGCCGACTTCCTTCTGCACGAAGGGCTCGCCATACTTAACGCCAGCCAGCAAACCGTAGTGCCGCGCCTCGGCAAACGTCCGTTCGCGGATCTCTTCTTCGGGGACGAAGAGAGCGCCGCCGACTCCCTGATTCTTATACTGCGAACGGTAGGCCATCAACGCAGAGTGGCGTTGTTCGACGAACGGGGTGATATCGACGATGAAGTTGGGGCGCACGTCAGCATACAGGCTGGCATACACGATCTTGAAGGGCCTATACGGCTCCGAGCCGGTTTCAACTTTGGCAAGCCCGGACAGGAAGCAAGCCTCAAAGCCCAGTGTTCCGACGGTAGCGTGGTCGGGATGCCGCGCCTGCCAATAAGGAAGAATCACCACGCGGGGCCGAAGGGCGCGAACGATCCGTACGATCTTGAGCCGGTTCTCATAGGTGTTTTCGACGTTGCCGTCGGGAAGATCAAGCGCATCGCGCCAGCCCACGCCCAACAGCTTCGCCGCTTCTGCAGCTTCCTGGGCGCGTTCTTCCGCAGTACCCCGCGTACCGGCTTCTCCACGGGTCAGGTCAAGAATTGCGGTGCGTAGCCCACGGGCCCCCAGGCGCAGCAACGTGCCTCCGCAGGTCTGTTCCACATCGTCGCGGTGCGCGGCAATCGCCAGCACATCGGCTTGCGGAAAGACGCCTGCGTCGGCCATACGAATCAATACACTGTGTTGCTGGAGTCAGTCGCCGAGTCCATGAAGGCCACGTCCCACGCGGTGCCGGTCACGGTCACATACTGGTTATTAATCGACGAGCCGTCCTTGGTGCTGAAGATGTAGACCTGGCCGCCTTCAACCGCATAGACCTTGTGATAGCCGTCGACGTTGGCGATTCCCGTGGCGTCTCCCAAATAGGGCTCGAGCATGGTGACCGAATTCGTGGAGGTGTTGTACATCGTCAGACAACCGTACGCTTGGCCGGTGGCGAAGCGCTCGCCGTTGTTGCACTTCGTCATGGCGATCCAGAGGGTATTGTCGTCGCCGGGAAGGATGCGACTAACCGCCCCCGGGGCACCGTCGCTGATCGAAGTCGGGCTTCCGGCGCTATTGTTGCTGAGATTCAAGATGGTCAGATTGCCCGTGAAGAGCCCATCCGGGCTGAGCTGTTGGCCGACCACATACATGGTGGAGCCGGTCACCAGCGCGTTGCTTGCCCCTCCGGGAACGGCAATCGTCGTGATTGAGCCGGTGGTCGGCAGGGTCCCGGATTGCTGGCCAGTCAGAAAGATCGTGGGCGCCACGGGTAGCAGCGAAACCGAGGCCGTCGTCCCGCCGCACTCAGGGCCACAGTTCAGAACATAAGCCGTACCACCATCTTCAGAGAACACAGCTTTGATCGGCCGATCGAATGCCAGCGGCGCACCGTAGTAGTTGCCGGTCGCATCGGTCGCATCCGGGCTCTGCGCCTGGAAGAGGCACCAGAGCGGGCCATTCTGCGGTTCGCAATCCACGGCTGCCTTCGGCCAGGTGCTTGACCCGCCGGAGTAGGCAATTGTTTGCGCCGCAGTCAGCTGCCTTGGGTAGTACACGTAGTTCGAGTTCTGGACGAATGCCAACGCCGTAGAACCGCCGGGATTCACGCTGACGCGATAGATGCCAGGCAAGCCGAGGGAAATCGAGGACCCGATGGTCTGATTCACAATCGTCAGCACGTGAGCTGCCTGTTGTGCCGCGAATATGTAGGTCTGATTTCTGGTGATGAAGATACTCGAAGAGGTGCCGCTCAGCCCCTTCGCCGAGCCATTGGAGCTTTCCTTTTGGTAGTTGACCGTAGTGAAGCTGCCGTCACCGAACCCGTAGACCGCGCCGATCTGTTCTTCCGGCATGTTTTGAATGCTGATGGGCAATTGGCCCGAGTAGCCGGAGATCGAATAGGTCACCGTCGGGTTGTTGTATTTGAAGCGGGTGTCGTAGAAAGCATCGACGATCTGGAGCGCACCCTTGGTGAGAGAGCTTGGATTCTGGATTGCGATCAGAACGCGCGTGGGCAGTCCGCTGGGAGGAAGTTGCCGACCTGCAAAAAAGGTTGTTGAACCACATCCAGCCACTGCAGCCGCGACAACCAGTGCTCCAGCGGCACTCAACCAAAAACTTCTCGTCTTCAAAATCCCTTACCTCGAGGGTTAAAGCGGTGCGCGCCGCAGGCGTAACGCAAGGAAATCGATAGCAATTACCGATTCTTGAACGTCTCTGAAGAGCACCGCTCGGAATCGGTTCACCCGGTGTTTAGACTCCCGAAGTATAACAAAGCAACCCTATCCGCTGGCACGGCTGCCAGTCGGGGCTTTAGCATGACAACAGCATGCCGAAGTTCGCTGACATCCTCGCCAACCGCCCTGTCCTGGCCGACGGGGCCATGGGCACTGTGCTCTACAGTCGCGGCGTCCTCATCAGCAAGTGCTACGACGAGCTGAACCTCTCCGATCCCGGTCTGATCCTCGCGATCCATGAAGAGTATTTGCAGGCCGGCGCGGAGATTCTCGAGACCAATACTTTCGGCGCGAACCGTTTCCGTCTGGGACGGCACGGCCTGGGGGCCAAGGTTCGGGAGATGAATGCGGCAGGCGTGAAGTTGGCGCGGCAGGCGGTCCAGCAACTGAAAGAGAAACAAGCAGGCAACGCATGGGTAGCCGGATCCGTCGGCCCGCTCGGTGTGCGACTTGAGCCGCTGGGCAAGACCGGTCTCGATGAGGCGCGCGCTGCTTTTGCCGAACAGATTCGCGCACTGGCTGAGGGAGGTGTGGACTTTCTCTCGATTGAGACCATGCCCGCTCTCGATGAAGCACGCGAGGCTCTGCTGGCTGCGCTCGAAACTGCTCCCGATTTGCCGGTGTTGGTCATGGTCACGGTCGACGACGAGAGCAACTGTCTCGACGGCTCTTCGCCGGAACATGCGGCAGCTCTGCTGACAGAATGGGGAGCCGGAGCTATCGGCGTTAACTGCTCGACGGGCCCATCGAGCGTGCTGACCGCGCTGGAAGCCATGCGCAGAGCCACTTCCCTGCCTCTGGCCGCCATGCCCAATGCCGGGATGCCGCGCGCCGTGGAGGGCCGCAACATCTATCTATGCTCGCCCGAGTACATGGCAAGTTTTGCACGCAAAGCGGTTGCTGCAGGAGCCCAGCTTGTGGGGGGCTGCTGTGGCACAACCCCTAACCACATCCGGGCCATGCGTGCGGCGATGCGCGCGGTTGAGACTCAGGGGCAGGTAGGCGAAGCCGGAGTGGTTGCCGAGCTGGCCATGGAAACGCCGCCGGTTCCGTTGGGCCAGCGGTCGAGAATCGGGTCGTTGCTGGAGCAGGGCCAATTCGTGATGCTGGTCGAAATCGTGCCCCCGCGCGGCATCGACTGCAGTAAGGAGATCGAAGGCGCTCGCCTGCTGGCGCAACACGGTGTCCACGCGGTCATCGTGTCCGATTCGCCGCGGGCGTCGGCTCGCATGAGCGCACAGAGCCTTTGCATCCAGATTCAGCAACACACAAGCGTCGAGACCGTTCTGCATTACACGTGCCGCGACCGCAATCTTCTGAGTATTCAGTCGGATCTTTTGGGGGCATCGTCGCTTGGCCTGCACAACATTATTTGCCTGACGGGCGACCCGGCAAAGTTGGGCAACTATCCCGACGCGACTGCGGTGTTTGATGTGGATTCCATCGGACTCGTCAATCTGGTCCGACGTCTGAATCACGGGCTCGATGTGGGGTCGAACGCGATTGGAGCCTCTACCAACTTCACCATCGGAGTGGGCGCCAACCCTGGAGCGCCGGATCTGGAGCAGGAACTGCGCCGGTTCGCCTATAAGGTCGAGGCGGGTGCGGAGTTCGCGATCACGCAACCGGTGTTCGATCCACGTTTGCTCGAACAGTTTTTGAAGCGCATCGAGCCGTTTCGGATTCCAGTCATTGCCGGCATTTGGCCGCTGGCCAGCCTGCGCAATGCGGAGTACATGAAGAACGATCTGCGCCTTCCCATGCCGGAGGAGATCCTACTGCGCATGGCGCTGGCCGATTCACCGGAAGCCGCGCGGCAGGAAGGAATCAGGATCGCGCAGGAGATGCTCGAGGCAGTGCGGTCGACGGTCCAGGGCGTCCAAGTCACGGCTCCCTTCGGCCACTACACAGACGCGGCCCAGGTCATTGCGAGCAGCCTGCCAAAGACCGATGCGGCTCCGGAGATCCCCAATGCCGTCCTTTGAAGAGTCTCTGAAGAAGCTCGAAACCATCGTGGACAAGCTTGAGAAGGGCGACTTGAGTCTGGAAGATTCGCTCAAGCTCTTCGAAGAGGGGGTCGGCCTTTCCGCGACCTGCAAGAAAGAGCTGGAAGAGGCCGAGGGCAAGGTCGAGACACTGATCAAGCAACGGGATGGGTCCTTCAAGACCGAGCCATTCCCGAACGACAAATAGGGATTCTCAACGAGCCTGCGCGGAAGACCCGAGACGCGCGCGCATCCAGTGGATCAGCTCAGGCGAGGGTTGCTGCAGGTCCTGCAGGACGAATGTGGGGCGTGGATCTGCTTCGAGGCTGCACGCAGAGCGCGATGTGCACACGAAGGCGTCTGCGTGTTGGCTGACCGCCGCGAAGGATGGTTTGGCTTCGGTTTCCTCTGGTCCGATCAGGGCGAGAACGACGTCGGGCCTGTGCGGTGACTGGATCTGGTTGGTTTCGAAGATCAACCAGCGATCGTCGGCGATGGCGGCCTGGAGTTCGGCAGTAGGAATGATTCCGTCGCACGCCGTGACGAGCAGAGCGCGTCGCGCCCCTGCAGCTAAATAGCGTGCGGTGTCGGTTCCCTGGCCGCCCTGTGTTTCTTCCCAAATGGCCGCGGACTTTCCATGGTAGTGGCTGGTGATCTTAACCGTCGTCCACGGGCACTCCGGCATAGCGGAGATCAGCCCGCAGATCAACGACGTCTTGCCGACATTGCGCGCGCTTCCACCTACGACGACGGTGCGCATCGCGGGATTCTCCTGGCGGGCGGTTACTCTTCGGTGGGTTCCGGCTCGCTGCTTGCAGATTTGCGCAGGCCAAGGCGAGCAAGGCGAGAGAGAGTCACTTGTTCGCGCAGAACCTGCTTCAGCGGCCGCGCCGGCGTGCCCCACAAGACGGTTCCGGGCTTCAGCCCTTTGTTGGTGACGGTCTTTCCGCTCAACACGCCTGCCTGTCCACCAAGCATCACGCCGGGGCCGACGGTGGCGTGATCACCGATGCCCACTTGACCGGCGAGAATTGCGCCTTTGCCAACCTTGCTGGAACCGGAGATTCCGGTGAGAGCAACAAGAATGACGTCCTCGCCGATGTCGCAGTTGTGGCCGATGTGGACGAGGTTATCGATTTTGGTTCCCCGGCGAATGCGGGTTTCGGCAAGCGCTCCCCGATCGATGGTCGTGTTGGCGCCGATCTCTACATCGTCTTCGATCACCAAGGTGCCTCGTTGCGGAAACTGGGTGTAGGAGCCCGACTTGGCGTCGCGCACATACCCGAAGCCGTCCGATCCGAGCACTGTGCCTGCATGAACTACAACGCGGTCGCCGATCGTGGTTCCGGGATAGATGACCACACGCGGAAAGATCCGGCACTTCTCGCCGATCTGGACGCCATGCCCGATGATTGCGCCGGCTTCAATACGCGTGTGCGGGCCGATACGAGCCCCCGACTCGACCACGGCGCACGCCTCCACCGTAACGCCGACGGCGAGGATCGAATCCGGCATCACGACCGCTTTGGAATGGACGCCGGCCTGCGGAAGCGGCAGCGCCATCAACTTGGCAGCCTTGGAAAACCACAGGCGCGGACTGTCCGACTCGACAATGTTCTTGCCGCGCGGATAGGAGGCGGCGACGCCGGGCAACAGCACGACGACACCGGCCTTGCTGGAAAGAGCCGCGATCACAGTAGCCGAACTATCGGCGAAGACGATATCGAAAGGATTAGCACCTTCGCACAGGTTCACTCCGTCCACCATCCACTCCGGGTCACCCTGCACGAGTTTGCCGCCCAGCCTGTCGATGAGTTCACTCAGCGTCATCTTGGGTTGCTCCTTCAGTAGACCGGGGGTTCGCCCGGCGGGCGCGTCTTCCAGCGGCGGTGAATCCAGAGCCACTGGTCTGGATAACGGCGAATCCAAGACTCCAGTACATCATTGCACTGCTGTGTTGCAGCCAGAACATCTTCTTTCGGCTGGCCGGCTTGTGCGAACTGAAGTTCGGGCCCGAAGTGCAGCACGTACTTCTGCTCGGCTGCCTCCCAGACAAGGAATCCGGGCAGTACGGCTGCTCCGGTCTTTAGAGCTACGTGAGCCAATCCGGAGGCAGTACATGCCTCGATCCCGAAGAAGCGCGCAAACACTCCCTGGGGCGGGGTCATGTTTGTGTCCATGAGGATGCCGACGGCTTCGCCATTTCGCATCGCCGTCATGAGGCCGCGCGCGAAATCGTCTTTGTGCAGAACATAGTTGCCGTACAGGCAGCGAATACCGTTCACGAAGTCGTCCAGAATTCGATTGTCGAGACGACGGATCACCATCCCCATCGGATGGCCCATGAGCGAGTGATAGAAGCTGGAGAGCTCCCAGGCGCCGAGATGCCCGGTGAGAATCAGCACTCCTTTTCCTTTGGCCTGCGAAGCAAGATAGTGATCGATGCCTTCGGTACGGATCCAGCCTTGAATATTTTGCGCCCTGTAGCGCGGCATGCGGCAGAACTCGACCAGCTGCCAGCCGAGATGGCGATAGACGCCACGGAGGACGTCATTCCTGGCTTTGCACGAGAGCTCCGGTAAAGCCAGCTGCAGATTGCGCTCACCGACGCGCCGCAAGCGCCCGAAAAGCGCGTAAACGGTCCAGGCGATTCCGCCGGCGATCCATCGCGCAAGACCGCGCGGGATCCATCCCAAGGCGCGTGCGACGACGACCACCAGCCAGTACTCGATCTTCTCCTGCATCATCCGAGGCAAACATCAAGTGTAGGTCATTCGAAGGGGAGGTCTACAGGCCAGGAGGCAGCAAGAAGGGCGGCTCATGCGGGCCGCCCTTCCTCAGCTGCGCCGGAGTCGCGGCTATTTGTGTTTGGCTTCCATGAAGTAGTGGGCAACAGTACGCACGAATTCGACCGAGCCCGGGGGTACTGCAACGTTGCCCTTGAGGACGGTCTCAAAGTGCTCCGGTGCGCCGTAGTAGAGCTCGGTGTCTTCCTTGTTTTGGCTGACACTGGTGCCGTCCAGATCTATTCCGGCAAAGATACCCTTGTTGCGCGAGTAGCTCAGAAGCTCGGCGTTCATTTTCCAATCCGTGGACGCCTGTCCGGAGCGGCCCACGGGGCCTGCGGCTGCCGAGGCGTCGCCGCCAATCTTGAACTTGTTCTTCAGCAGATCCTGGAGTCCCCTGTCGTTGACAGCGACGAGAACCAGGTCGGTCGATTGACCGCCAATCTGAAGCCCAAAAGAGCCTCCCGCCATCCGAATGAACACCGGGCCGCTCCAGCCGTGGCCCGTGCGGCAGGTCACGATTCCCTGTCCGTACTGGCCGCCAAAGACGAAGGCGCCCTTAATCAAACCGGGGACAACGGCTACGCACGTTGCCTGCTGCAGGATATTGAGCGGAATGCTGCGGTCTCCAGCCGACATGATCTGCTCCATCACGGTCTTGGCGGACTCGACCCGCGCCTGGAGGTCTTCCTTTGAACTGGCGGCAAAAGCTGGGCCGGCGAGCATTACGCAGAGGCAAATCGCAGAGATTGCTTTTCTCATGGGGATTCCTTTCAACTTCGCGCTCAAGGGACGAGCGGTATCTTCGTTTGTGTTTCCAGAAGGCGATTCTCGCACCTTCGATTGTGTGCACGCTCCAGACCAGTGCCTGGGCTGCAGTTTTGTGCAGTGGATGCAGCGACTGGTTGCATGACACAGAGGAGAGACGACAAAACGCCCCTCACGTTGCTTGCCTGAGTCCCACTTCGACACCGAATCGTCAACAGGACTCTGCCGGGGAACCGAACGGCCGGACGCGGCTGACGAAAGTCTATTCGGATTGCGGCTGGAAGTGCAAGACAAGAGGATGAGTGGAATCAAGACTTTGCACTGCATCTTGTGCCGATTCGGAGATTCCTGAATTGTACGCTGGGGGTTGGATGCGAGGAGCAGTGGAGAGGAAGCTTGAAGAGACAAAAAAGAGGAGTTCTCAGGCTTCATGCAAAAACATGGGGCCTGAGAACTCCTTTCCCCAGATCTGCGTTGTTTCTGTTGGTGAGTTTCGCTTAGTTACCTTGACCGCACAAGAGTACCAAAGTCGACCGCATCTTAGTAACTACCTTAACCGCACACTTGTAATCAGCCGAGACCCAGGTTCTGCGGTGCTGTTGGGCGACGCTCCACGCTGTGGCAGCAGGCCATTGAGCGCCTTCATGGAGAGGTCGATCCGGTTCTCAGCGCCGGTTTTGCGCATCAGGCGCCCAACATGGGCTTTGACCGTGCGCTCTTCGATCCCCAATTCTCGGGCGATCTCGCGGTTGGATCGGGCGAGAAGAATCAGATCCATCACCTGGCGCTCTCGTTCGGTGAGGCGCGGGCCCAGCGGGTTGGTCGCGCCTTCTGTTGCGAGAAGCAGCCTGTCGATGAGACGGGAGAGCAAACGCCGCGGGGCCCAGATCGATCCGGACACGACCACTTCGATCGCTTCCCGCACCACGCGCGGCCCAGCAGTCAGATCGAGATAGGCTCGAGCTCCGCCGATGATGGAGTCCATCACCAAGGCATCGTTGCCCGCGGGACCAATCACGATCAATCGAAGCGACGGCCGCTGACGGCGGATCTCTTTGAGGGTTTCGATCCCGCGCATCCCGGAGTTCATGTCAACGATCAGGTATTCAAGCTCCTGGTCAGCCAACAGCTCTTCCAGCGAGCCAATCACCGGCAGCAGTTGAGATTGGCCAAACTCCGGTTCCCTCTCAAAGACGCTGGTGAGCCCCTCGAGCCGGATGGGCTCACCCGCCACCACGCCCACATAAATCGCGCCTGTCTCACACATTGTGGACATCTAGAGTCTCCCGGAGACCGAACGCTCTGCACATCAGCTCATGCCGCTTGCGGAATATTGTCTTGATGCAGCTTTGAACGGTACAACTCTTTTTGTTTCTGCAATTTATCGAATGCATTCTGAAAATTCGTTCTATTGTGCCGAAGACGCGAGCCCTAAGGAAGCGTTATCCATGAGATCGGCTACTGTCTGACACCCGGTCCCGGCCAGCATGTGAATCGAGATTCCGTCCCACTTCCAGCCAAAAAACTGCCGCCTGAATGCCTCATCTTACGAAACACTACAGCCGATAACAACGGACCGGAGACGAACAGAGCACCAAAGGTCATGCATGGCTGGTCGAGTACAACTGAACCGGTTTTTCCGCATCAAAAGGAGGTGCGGCGTTCCCTAAATGGAATAAAATCTATACCATCGATTGAGTAGGGCGTGGTACAGTCTTTTCCAGTCGCAGCGAGGTAACCGCTTTGATTAAACAGGACATCGTTCATCACGTGATCGAGCGCACAGGGCTGCCCCGCACCAAGGCAGAGGCTGCGGTGGACACTGTCTTCGAAGGACTCAAGGAGGCCCTGGCGGCCGGTGAACGCATCGAGTTGCGCGGGTTCGGCGTCTTCAGCGTGCGTGCGCGGAAGACAGGAATCGGCCGCAACCCTCGCACCGGCACTGAAGTGAGCATTACGCCGGGGAAGGCTGTTCGCTTTAAGCCGGGCAAGGAACTGCACACTCTGGCAGAGGGCGCAACGAACAACAAGCCGCCGGCCGGCGCCTAGGTCTGCTGTCTTCGGCGCCGAGCGCGCAGCGAAGCTCACCGACGTGTCTACATCAGGCGCTGCGCATCCACATCGATCGTCAGATTGCGCCGTGGGACTCCGGCTTCGTCCGCATGGGCCAGAGCTGCTCGCAAGACAGCGCTCATTGCCTTGCGCGAAGCGGATTTCACGATCAAGTGAAATCGATAGACTCCTTTGATGCGCGCGATCGGCGCCGTACACGGGCCAAGTACGCGCACACCTTCGCGAGGCGCTGACTGGAACCACTTGCCTAGCAAGGCCGACCAATGAGCCGCCTCCTCCAGCTTTTCCGATTGAATCAGCATATTGGCCAGCACGCCGAAGGGCGGATAGTGCATCCAGCGGCGATATTTCAGCTCGCGCTCGACAAAGCTCGCGTAGTCGTGTTTTGTCGCCGCCAGAATGGCATAGTGGTCGGGATAGTAAGTCTGCACGATGACGCGGCCAGACAATTCTCCGCGGCCGGCGCGCCCGCTGACCTGCGTCATGAGTTGGAAGACGCGCTCGGCGGCGCGAAAGTCGGGCATCGAGAGGGCGTGATCGCAACCCACTACGCCAACGAGCGTCACACCGTGAATGTCGTGTCCCTTGGCAATCATCTGTGTGCCGACGAGCAGATTGATTTCGCCTGAGTGGAGCCGCGCCAGGAGCCTTTCAAGGTCGTGCCTGCCACGCACCGTGTCGCGATCCATGCGGCCAATGCGCGCTCCGGGGAAGATTTCGCTGAGCCGCTCTTCGCCCTGCTGTGACCCGGCGCCGAGGTAGTACAAGTGTTCGCTGTCACATTTGGGGCAGCGCTGCGGCACAGTGCGCTTGTAGCCGCAGTAGTGGCACTCCAGACGCTGTCCAGCGCGTGCCAGGCCAAGCTCGTCCATAGCCGGCTTGTGATGCGTAAGAGCGATCGCGCAGTTCTGACACTCCAGCTTTTCTCCACATGCTCTGCAGATGACCGCGAAGGAATAGCCACGACGATTGAGCAGGATCAACGCCTGCTCGCCACGCTCCAGCGTCGCGCGTGTCTCATCGACAAGAGCGCGCGAGAAGAGTTGCTCCTGCCCGGTCTCTTGAAATTCACGCCGCATGTCGACCAGCTGGATCTCGGGCAGCGGCCGGTTCATCACGCGTTCGGCGATGGTGATCGGAGTGTATTTGCCCTTAATCGAGTTCTGCCAGGTCTCCAGAGACGGTGTCGCCGAACCAAGAACGACGACTGCATCGGCGAACTTGGCGCGCATCACGGCAACGTCGCGTGCGTTGTAACGCGGTGTCTCCTCCTGTTTGTAGCTTTGGTCGTGCTCCTCGTCGACGCAGATGAGCCCCAGGTTCGGTACCGGCGCGAAGATTGCGGAGCGTGTGCCAACAACGATGGGCGCTTCGCCTCGATGAATGCGCCGCCACTGCTCGGTGCGCTCTTCGGGTGTGAGCGCGGAATGCAGGAGAGCCACGCGTGAACCGAAAGCTGCATCCAGCAATCCGGCCATCTGTGGGGTCAGGCCGATCTCGGGCACGAGGAGGATCGAAGAGAGGCCCTGCTCCAACGCTCGGCGCATCGCCGCCAGATAAACGGCGGTCTTTCCCGAGCCGGTGACGCCATGGAGCAAGTACGCGTGGAATGCGCCGAGCGAGCCGGCGATCGATGCGAGGGCATCCAACTGCGGCGGATTCAGCCGCTCCGGTTCCTTGGCCGACCCCAGGCCTCCCAGACGAAACGCCGCAGCGCGCTCTTCGATGCGGACCAATCCATGCTGAACGAGGGTTTGGAGCCTGGAGTGCGGGAGGCCCTTGCGCCTTAATTCGACCAGGGATAACTTCCCGTCGCAGGCAGCCAACTCCGCGAGAATCGCCTGCTGCTTTTCGGTGAGCCTGGGCAGGCGCGTCTCCGGGACGAGTACCGCGAACCGCTCGATACGCCGGGCGTCTCGCTCAGAGGCCCTGGTCTCGCGTACGATCCACTTTTTGCGCGCCATCGCCGCGAGCATGGACAGAGAGGCGGCAGTCGACGTGCGGAGCGTCGATACCTTGACTGGCTTTCCTTCGGCCAGTTTCTCGAGAACCTGCAGTTCTGTGTCCTGCCTGGGAGCAGTCCCGTCTTTGCCTGGAGTCTTGCGCGTGGAGAGAACGCCGTCTCCGTCGAGTCGTGCTGCAAGGATGTCTCGTCCACGATCCGTAATGCTGTAGCAGACGACCCGCTGCACCTCGGCCATGAGGGGCAGCATGCCACGCAGCACCTCGCCGAGCGGGGCAAGGTAATATTGCGCGATCCATTCCGCCAGTTGCAAGAGATGCTCGCTGAGCAACGGCTCGTCATCCAGAACCGCTTGGATGGATCGCGCCTCGAACTCATGCGGAGCCACGTCGGTCACGGCTGTCACGACGCCAATGAGCTTCTCGTTCCGAAAAGGCGCAATCACTCGCGCGCCGCGCAGAACCTTCTGTTCATCCCGCAAACCGTAGGTAAAGGTGCGATCGAGCGGCACCGGCAATGCGACTTCGCAATAGATTGGCATCAGAGCAATCCACAGTGTAAAGCGGTCGCCTTGTTCAGGCTTTGTGCATCGTAGAGCACGGTCGGGCAGGCTCTTCTTTGCCTCGTTCGGCTATGATGCTTGAACCATGATCTCGATGCGTTCGAGCCTGTTTGGGCTTGTCTTTACTCTCTCTGCTTTAGCCGCAAGTGCGCAGGCCACACCAGCTATTCCTACAGCTCAGGTTGCGGACCCGATCCATGCCTGGATCCAGGCCAAGGACCCGGCGGCACTGGAAGCGTGGGTCAATGAGCGCCTCGATGCCGAGAAGGCCGATGTGGACAAGCTGGTTGCAGTCTCCGGCGCACACACGGTTGAGAACACGCTTCGTGCGTATGACGATGCGGTCAACGAACTCACACTGGCCGGGAACAATGCTTACCTCCTCTACTCTCTTGCCGACACGGCAAACCTGCGCGACAAGTCGCAGGCACTGAGCAGCAAAGTCTCTTCAGCGGCGACCGACCTTGGCCTCAATCAGAAGGTCTACGCGGCATTGGCCGCCATTCCTCAGCCGACGGACCCACCGACCCGGCACTATCTTGAGCGGGCTCTTCTGGAGTACCGGCTGGCAGGCGTGGACAAGGACGATGCCACACGCAAAGAGATCCGCACTCTGCAGGACAAGATCTCGGATCTCACGCTTACTTTCGGGCGCAACGTCGCCGATGGCACGCTCAAGGTCACAGCCACACGCGCGGAGCTCGACGGATTGCCAGCCGACTTCATCGCCCGTCACAAACCGGACGCGGGCGGCGTCTACACGCTCACCACCGATCAACCCGACGTAAGGCCTGTTCTCAGTTTCGCCTCGAATGCGGGTCTGCGACGGCGCATGTTTGTGAGCTACTATTCGCGGGCTTATCCCAAGAACACGCAGGTGCTGCGCGATTTGCTCGCCGCGCGGCAGCAGCTCGCGACCATTCTCGGCTACCCGCATTTCGCGGACCTGAACACCGCCGACACGATGATCGGATCGGCGGCCAATATTACACGCCTCATCGATCAGGTCGACGGAGTTTCCCGCACGGTCGCGGCTCGCGAATACGCCGAACTGCTGGCCTTCGCGCAGCAGAAGCAGCCCGGAGTCGCGAGTCTCAGCCAGTCCGACCAGGGCTATTGGGAGGAGCAGTTCCGGCGCACGAAGTACGACTTCGACGCGCAATCCGTCCGTCCTTACTTTCCGTATGTGCAGGTACAGGCGGGGATCCTCGCAACCGCGGCACGGCTATTCCATGTGTCGTTCCGGCCCGTGAAAGACACCATAGTATGGGACGCCTCGGTCGACACCTTCGACGTCTTCGATGCAGCTCCCGGCAGCGAGGGCAGACGGCTTGGCCGGATCTATCTCGACATGCATCCGCGCGAGGGCAAGGACAAATGGTTTTCCGCAGGCCCCATCGCTCCAGGAATTGCTGGGCGTCAGCTTCCCGAGGGCATGTTGATCTGCAACTTTCCTGGAGGCACGGCCAGCGATCCGGGGCTCATGGAATACAACGATGTTGTCACTTTCTTTCATGAGTTCGGCCATCTGATGCACCACATCCTTGGCAGCCAGGGCCAGTGGTCGGGCGCCGGTGGATTCAACGTCGAGTCGGATTTTGTGGAAGCTCCGAGCCAGATGCTGGAAGAGATGTTCCACGACACCAGGATTCTGCAATCGTTTGGCAAGCACTATCAAACGGGCGAAGTAATACCCGCGACGCTGATTGCGAAGATGAATGCGGCAAGCGCGTATGGCCGAGCCGGTGGGCTGCAATGGTTCCTGCAGTTCTCCACCTACGCGCTGCAACTGCACAACCAGGCGCCGGAGGGGATCGAGTTTGACACACTGTGGACGGCGGACACCAAGCGGTTTAGCCCCTTCATTCCCGTGGACGACATTCATTACTACGCTTCGTTCGTGCACCTCGAGGGCTATGCGTCGAATCTATATACCTACCTGCTCGACAAAGTCATCGCCATCGACTTCTTCGTCCAGTTCGACAAGCGCAACCTTCTCGATGGCCCGACCGCCATGCGCTACCGTCGAACAGTGCTCGAAGCGGGCGCGAGCAAGCCTGCAGCCGAGCTGGTACAGGACTTTCTCGGGCGCCCCCAGGGCATCGACGCGCTCAGGAACTGGATGAACGAGGAGTTCAAGTAACGGCTGCTACGGCCCCGCGGCCTTACCCCTGGGAAGCCTGTCACAAACCGAGTCAATCCAGTACAATCCTTTGCTGATGACCGTGAAAGCAACCAAACCCGCCGCTCCCGCTCTCTCCGGATCGAACAGCAAGTCCGGCGCCATCACTTTGAGCATCGATATCGGGGGATCCGGCCTCAAAGCCATGCTCCTCGACACTGCCGGCAAGCCGGTGAGCGAGCGTCAGCGCGTTGACACACCCGCCGTGCCCACACCGCCTCTCGTTCTCGCCGGACTCGAACAACTTCGTAAGCAGCTTCCTGCTTTCGACCGGGTCTCTGTTGGGTTCCCTGGCGTGATCAAGCGCGGCACCACGTACACCGCAGCCAACCTGCATCCCGCGTGGGTCGGGTTTCCTCTGCAGGTGGAACTCGAGAAGCGCTGGAAGAAGCCCGTGCGTGTGGCCAACGACGCTGCCGTGCAAGGCTATGGTGCGATCACCGGGGACGGCGTCGAGCTGGCCCTGACGCTTGGAACCGGTCTGGGTTCTTCGCTGTTCACGAGCGGCCGCCTTTGCCCTGGGCTCGAACTTGCCCATCACCCCTGGCGCAAGGGCAAGACCTACGAAGACTTTCTCGGACGCCGTGGGCTCGACAAGTACGGCAAGAAACAATGGAACAAGCTGCTGCAAGAGGCGATCGAGCAAACGGCCAAGCTCTTCAACTGGGACCACCTCTACATTGGAGGCGGCAACACCAAGAAGATCGACTTTGAGCCGGGTAAGCAGGTGAAGATCGTCTCCAATGAGGCAGGCCTTTTGGGAGGCGTGGCTCTGTGGCGCGAGTGGGCCTAAGCGCCCCTCGCATGCCATTCGTACCGTGACATCGCGTCCAGCGTTCGTCGAGAAAAAAATCACCAGTACTTCGGTTATCGTCCGAGTGCCCCGAATCACTTCCATTCCGCGGGCACACCCCTCAGATTAGAGATCAGAGCCACCGCTTCGGCAGAGATTGCAACACCGTTCCCAGCCTCGAACAAGTTGCTGGGACGTTCTTCTCCTGCTCTCGGCACGGCTATGCAGAGCATCGATGGGCCCTGCGAGAGGAAATATGATTTCTGGTCCGAGTGGCACGATTTACGCGATCGATTTTGTGCGCAAGATGCAAGGCAAGTCTCAGGCTGCCCTCATCGAAGCCAGCGACCATGAACAGTATGTGGTGAAGTGGATGCATGGCCCGCGTTCGACCATCGGTGTCCGGCTGGAGGCGCTGCGCAACTCGATCTATCAGTATCTCGGTCTTCCGGTCTCATCGTGGACCACAATCGATATCCCCGACCAGCTCATCGATGCCCATCCGGAGATGTGGATCAGCTCTCCCAAGGGCCTGGTTCGTCCCGACGCTGGCATTCACTTTGCCTCTCGCTTCGTTTCGTCGCCCAGTGGCGCTTTCTATGAGTTCTTGCCCTCGCGGATGTTCACGCGCGTGACCAACCGTGCCGACTTCTGGGGCGCATACGCCGCGGATGTGTGGACCGAACGGTTTGAAATTCGCCAGGCAGTTTTTGTTCCGGACGAATCGCCTTCGAATCTGCGAGCGGTCTTCATCGATCACGGCAGTTCCTTTGCGCTGCTCGGATCGAAGGAAGTGGCCCGGCTGACGTCCTGTCTCTATTCCGACCGTCTGATCTACCCTGAATCGGAAATGGTGACGGGGCTTCACGACTGGATCGAACATATTCGCAAGAACGGCCATGCCGCAGTGGCTCACGCGCATGAGAGCCTGCCGCCGGAATGGATCACTGCATCGGTGATCGAGAAGGAATCGCGCCTCATCGATCGTATTCAGGATTTGCGCGACATCCTCTTTCCATCCATCTCACGGTTTTCGTCGCCGGCCAGCAGAAAAACAGGCCGATCCTGCAGTGTGAGAGTGCTGCTCCGCGTAGGCAAAGTTCTTTAGGGACACGACAGCTTAGTCGTTCGAGGTTTGCGCGAAGTCGCGTGCTGCGGCAGCGATGCTCTCGGGACGGCCCAGGTCAGCCCACTTGTACTCATCCGCACGAAATGCGACGATCCTTTCTCCTTGGGCAGAGAGCCGCAGATACGCATCGATGATGGAGAATGCACCCGTCTCGTTGAAGAGCGAGAAGATGCGGGGCGATAGGACATGAATCCCAGCGAATGCCAGCGGCTGCATCCCATCGACGGGTGCGGTCGTGTTGGCCCGGGCTCTAAGCTGGTCGTCTCGATCGAAGAGCAGGGGACGCGATGTCTTTCTGTCCTGCACGGCGATCGTCGCGAGCGCTGATTGCTGCTGGTGGAATTGCACCATCCGTCCGAGATCGATGGTACTCATCACGTCGACGTTATGGAGCAGGAAGGGATCGCCGGAATGCCCGTCCTCGAGAAAAAACCAAGCAGCCTTCTTCAGGCCTCCGCCCGTATCGAGCAGCAGATCCTCGTGCGAAACCTCGATGCGCATGCCGAAGTTGCCGTGCTGCTTCAAGTACGCCGGGATCATCTCCGCGAAGTGATGCGTGTTGACGATCGCCTCGCATACGCCAAAGTCCCGGAGACGGGTCAGCGTGATTTCCAGCAGGGTCCGTCCAGCAACTTCAACCAATGCCTTCGGGCGATCGTCTGTGAGCGGCCGCAACCGGGTACCGAGGCCGGCCGCCAGCACCATCGCCTTCATCGGACCATTTTCTCCAACTCGACGTGCCGCAGCAAGACGTTCACACCGTCTCTGAAATGCAGATGTTTTGCGAGTTGTTCTGCCAGGTAGACGGACCGATGCTGACCGCCGGTGCAGCCAAACGAGACCATCAGGCTCGAAAAGCCACGCTTTTGATAGGCGCTTACGCTTTCATCGACAAGCGCCTCAGCGCTGTGCAGGAACTGGTACACACTCTCCTGCTGCTCCAGATAATTGGCTACAGCCGCATCCTTGCCGGTGAGCGTGCGGAAGCGCTCTTCCCTTCCCGGGTTGGGCAGACTACGCGCATCGAAGACAAAGCCGCCGCCGTTGCCTGACTCATCTTTCGGTGCTTCGCGATGGAACGAAAAACTAAAAATGCGCACCGTCAACCCGCTCGGCGGTGTAGCCAGAGATTGCAACTTCTCCGATTTCGACAAGCTGCTCAGCGCCTCGAGCAGCGCGGGCAGCGCTACGGGCAGCTTCACATTCTCCTCAAGCCAGCGCAGATTTTTCAGGGCATAGGGCACGCTCTGAAGGAAGTGCGGTTTGCGCTCGTAAAAGCCGCGAAAACCATAGGCTCCGAGCGCCTGCATGATGCGCACGTACACGTAGGCGTAGTAGTGCTCCATGAAAGCGTCGCGCTTGACGTCGGTGTGTTTGCCGAGGCAATCGAGGTAGTAGTCGAGCAGCTCCTGCCGCAACGCTGGCGGCAAGTCGGCCTTACCGTCAAAAAGCAGCGATGCGATGTCGTATTGAAGCGCGCCCCGGCGCCCGCCTTGATAGTCAAGGAAGTACGGAGCCCTATCACGCAGCATCACGTTGCGGCTCTGGAAATCGCGATAGAGAAAGTAATCGTGTGGCGCAGCGAGCAGAAGCTTCGTGAGACGGCTGAAGTCGGCCTCCAGCGCCTGCTCGTTGAAGGGCACACCGGCAAGACGCAGGAAGTAGTACTTGAAATAGTTCAGATCCCAGGCGATCGATTGGCGGTCAAAGCTCGCCCTTGGGTAGCAGACCTTGTAATTCAGGTCCTTCCCAGCCTCCACCTGGAAGCGCGGCAGCATCGCGACTGTTTTGCGATAGGCCTCGACCACTTCGGGCCCGATCGCGTCCGCTTGCCGGTGTGCATTGAGGAACTCGAAGAGCGTCGTGTCACCCAGGTCCTCTTCCAGGTACGCGCCCTGGTTCAGATCTTCGGCATAGATCTCTGGGACGGGCAGGCCCTTGCGGCGGAAATGCCGAGAGAATTCAAGGAACGCAACATTCTCCTCGCGGACTGGATAGACAATCCCAATTGCCCGAAATCCTCCGCCCGTCAGACGCACGATGGCGCGCCCCGAGCCGCCTAGTTGCCCCTGCAGCGGCTTCGCTTCTTCGGCTTGCGCCTTGAAATGCCGTTCAAAAAGTTGCTCCAGAACTTCCATGTTGTCGTTCAGATGCTCCCAGACCTGTTCCCCATGATACCCAGCCTGCTTCGGTATGTTGATCCTTTTCCTGAAGACGGACGTACCGTAGACAACACTCTCTCTGTGCAAGGTGCGATGCTACAGTTTCAGTATTCGCGGAGGAAGAATGCCCGTCGCCGAGCCATATGAGCTCACTGAAACGAAGCACGGCCTCTTGCTGGTAAACCGCAATGACTACTACATGGGCCAGTCGCTTCTGATCTACGGTGAATGCTCCGAGCTCGAGCTGACGTTTCTGCTGACGCTTGCGAAGAATCCTGGGTATGTCGTCGAGGTCGGAGCCAACATGGGGATGCATACTGTTCCCATTGCTGCCGCATTGGCCAAGGCAGGCCGCACGCTGTATGCCTTCGAACCACAGCCAGTCATCTTTCAGCAACTCTGCGCCAATCTGGCGCTGAATGGACTGACCAATGTGCGGGCATTTCCCTACGCGTGTGGCCGCCAGAACAGCGCGCTTATGTTCGACGTTCCCGACTACACCAGGCCGGGCAATTTCGGCTCAACGAGACTGAGGGAACCCGAAACGGCGTCGCCCGGGCAGGAGGTCGTGCAGTGCGTGCGGCTCGACGATTTGCTCGCAGGGGGTCAGGTCGGCCTGCTCAAGATCGATGTCGAGGGGTTTGAGCTGGAAGTACTGAAAGGATGTGAGGGTTTACTCGCGCGCTGCCATCCGTTTCTCTATGTCGAAAACGATCAACTCGACAAATCGCCGGCACTGATTCAATGGCTGTTTGATCATGAGTATCGGCTGTGGTGGCATATTCCGCCGCTCTTCAATCCACAGAACTATCGTGGCGTAAGCGAGAACCGCTACGGACCTGTGCTCTCGGTCAATATGTTCGGGCTGCATAAGTCGAACACGATTCGCATCGACGGAATGATCGAAGTGCTCGATCCGAACGATCATCCGATTCAGAAGAATCCCTAGGCGATTCCACCAGTGCAAAATCGGCAGAATCTAGTGGAAGTCGCGCGAGCGGATGTCGGCGTCCGTAAGTTCGAGAGGTGCAATCTGCTGGGCTTTCACATGGATCACGCCGTCGTTCACCTGAAGCTGCCCTTCGATCAGTAGAACCTTGCCTCGTGTGACGACAACGCGGTTTTGCTCGAAGACGTCGGGAGTGATAATGATGTTGGCGATACCTGCCTCATCTTCGAGCGATAGAAAGACGAATCCTTTGGCTGTGCCAGGACGCTGACGAGCGATCACGCACCCTGCAATGCGCACACGACTCAGGTGTATTTTCTGCAGCAAGTCCTGAGAAGATAGAATCCCCTGCTGTCGCAGGGATGAGCGGTGATAGGCCATTGGATGCGGACCCGTGGTCAGACCCGATCCGGCATAGTCTGCGGCGAGGCGCTCGTCGGTTGTCATCTGTCTGAGCGGAGCCGGAAGGCGCTCGGTTAAAGGGCGGACGTCATTTCCGTGCAGCAAGGGACCGGCAAAGCGACCTGCCTCTTCGACCTGCCAGAGCGCATCCCGGCGGTGCCTGATTCGTTCGAGGGGGTTAAGCGCACCGATGCGCGCAAGGGCAACGAGTTCTTTGCGGCTTAATTCTGAAATGCGCGCGGTGATGTCCTCGACAGACGCAAAGGGCCCTTCTTGTTCACGTGACTGGACTAATGCCCGCGCCGAAGACTGACGGAGGCCTTTGACGTAGTTCAAGCCCACGCGAAGGGAATGCGTTCCTTCATGTTCCGTTTCGACGGAACAAATACAAGAGGAACGCTGCACGTCGATGGGCCGCACGCGCAGGCCGTGACGTTGTGCATCTTTGACAAGAACTGCGGGTGCGTAGAAACCCATGGGCTGATTGTTGAGCAGCGCGCAAGTAAAAGCGGCAAGATAGTGCACCTTAAGATAGGCAGAGGCGTAGGCAATCAAGGCGAAGCTGGCAGCGTGTGATTCGGGAAACCCATACATCGCAAACGACGAGATGCCCTGGACGATGTTGTCCTGCGCTTCGCCCACGATGCCATTGCGGGCCATTCCGGTGCGCAGACGGCCTTCAAGGTCCTTCATTCGCTGCATGGAGCGGCGCATGCCCACGGCACGACGCAGCTCTTCTGCCTCGGCTCCGCTGAAGTCGGCGACAGTCATGGCCATGCGCAGCAGCTGCTCCTGAAAGAGCGGGACACCGAGGGTGCGTTTCAGAACTGGCTCAAGCAACGGGTGCGGGTACGTCACTTTCTCCTTACCCTGGCGCCGATTCATATACGGATGCATCATCTTCCCCACGATCGGACCAGGACGGATGATCGCCACTTGGACGACGAGATCGTAGAACTTGCGTGGAGCATTGTGTGGGATGGAGGCCATCTGCGCGCGGCTCTCGACTTGAAACATGCCTACGGTGTCCGCTTTGCAGAGTGTGTCATAGACCAGCGGATCGTCAGGCATCGCGGCAAGATCCACCTGATCTCCATAGTGACAAGGCAGCTGTTCCAGACAATCGTGAAGTACGGCCATCATGCCCAGGCCAAGCAGATCGATCTTGATGATGCCGAGATCGGCACAGTCCTCTTTGTCCCACTGCACAACTGTGCGCCCAGGCATCGAGGCGCGTTCTATGGGGACGACGCGGTTGAGCATTCCTGCACAGATCACCATGCCGCCGGAGTGCTGGCCGAGATGGCGCGGCAGATCCTGCATGCGAAGACAAAGGTCGAGATAGCAGGCGATTCTCGCATGGTGGATATCGAACCCAGCATGCTCGAAGTAGCGCGCCATGGTGTCATTGTTTCCGCGCCACTCCCAGCGGCCTACCAGGCCCGACAACCGCGAGAGCGTATCTTCGTCGAAGCCCAGCGCCTTGCCCACTTCCCGCGCAGCCGAACGCCCACGATAGGAAATCACGTTGGCGGTCATGGCTGCGCCGAGCGAGCCATACTTTTCGTAAATATGCTGAATGACTTTTTCGCGCTGATCGCCTGAGGGAAGGTCCAGATCGATATCGGGCCACTCGCCGCGATTCTCACTCAAGAAGCGCTCGAAGAGCAGTTCCATACCAACGGGATCGACGGCCGTGATTTCGAGGGCGTAACAGACAGCGGAGTTCGCGGCTGAGCCGCGACCCTGCACGAGAATTCCCTGCTGACGGCAGTAGCGGATGATATCCCAAACAATCAGGAAGTAGCCTTCGAAGCCGAGTTTTTCGATCAAGGCCAGTTCATGGCGCACCTGTGCACGAGCCTTGTCGAGCAGGCTGCGTTTCGATGGTGCTCCATATCGCTTGCGCACTCCTTCCTCGACGCGTTTCCCCAGAAAGCTGACCATCGTCTCGCCCTCGGGCACGGGGTAGTGTGGAAACCGATAGCCGAGATTTTCGAGAGAGAATTCGAGCCGGTCGCTCACGATGCGCGTGTTGGCAATGGCTTCAGGAAGGTCGCGGAAGAGAGCGGCCATCTGCAGTTCCGGGCGCAGATCGCGCATGGAATTCGCTGCGAGCAGCAGGCCCGCCCTATCGAGCGTCGTATGGTGACGAATCGATGTGAAGACATCCAGGATCTCGCGTTCTTTTGTGTTTGCGTAACGGACGCCATTGGTGGCAATCACGGGCAGACGAAGACTGGAGGCGAGATGGAGCAGGGATTGATTGCGGGTTTCTTGGTCGCGCTGATGGTGGCGCTGCAATTCGATATAGAGATTGCCGTGGCCGTAGATGGATGCGAGCTTGTCCAGAGCGGAGCGAGCGTCTGGCTCTCCACCGTGCACGAGAGCTGCAGCAAGCGGACTCTCCTCGCCGCCGGTCAGGCAGATGAGTCCACTGGAGAACTCTTCCATATCTTCGAGTGTCGCCGAGCCTTCTGCCTTGGAGGACTCACGCATCTTCATCCGTGTGATGAGCTGGCAGAGATTCTGATAGCCGACCTGGGATGCGCACAGCAGAACCATGCGGGGAGGCTCTTTCGTGTGCTTATGCGGCAGCCATTCTGGTGGCGTAAGGCGATCGCCGAAGGATCGAACGGAGATTTCGGCACCGATGTGGGCACGCACGCCAGTTCTCTGTCCTGCGGTATGAAAGCGTGCTGCGCCATAGAGGCCGTTGCGGTCGGTAAGAGCAACCGCAGATAGATCCAGCTCGGCGGCCCGTTCGATCAGGGTTTCCGGCTGCGATGCACCTTCAAGAAAGCTGAAGGCGCTGGCAGCATGCAACTCGACATAGTCGCTTGGATTCGATTGGGCCGATGTACAGGGTCGATTCGGCCCATTCGTGCGTGGAGCTACATATGCGTCGTCGGGATGACAAACTGGAGTGCCTGCAGAGCGGGAGTTTGAAACGTGAAGGCTGAGGTCAGTCATAGTACGCTTCAAGCCTCCAGTCTTTCTTCTGTCGATCGAAGACCAGCAGGCATGCGATGGCTGTACCGGCATCGCTTTCGGCCAGTACATCCCATTCCTCGACATTCCATTTGCCTACGGACCACCAGCATCCGCTTGTACTCCACGGCCCGAAGGCTTCCTTGACTGCATAGCGATTCTCGCGGTCACGGAAAACAGAAGGAAGAGAGGATTCGAGCGTCACCCGAAGCGGCACTGGAGGACGGAGTCGGCGGAGCATCAACCGGGGATGAATCGTCGTAGAAGTTGAAGTCTGATTGTCGAGTGCAAAGTTACCCATGCGGAAGTTTTCAGGAGAATGCGTATCCAGCAGCACCGCAGAACCGACGCGATCTGGTCCAACTAAATTCTTCAAACGGGCAATGGTCACATCGAGGCGCGAGGGCTCGGGTGTTTGCGGTGCAAAGAGCCCAAGCTGAACTTTGCTCGATTGCCCGGCATCGGCCGAAAGCGAAAGGGCGACAACGGCAGAATGAGGCGGATGCGCTGCGATTTCCAGCTGCAGAAGTTTGAGCAAAAACTTGCGGTCGGCAGAAGGAAGAGCGGGACGAAGGACACAGCGGTGCGTCTTGCCTCCCTCCAGGGTCATTTCTGCGGTGAGAGAAGCCAGGCACAGCGCGCGCGCAGATGCTCGTGCGACGAGACACTCGATCATGCGGGCGCCAACGAAGATCAATGATTCGATCTGATCGATTGGAGTTTCAAATTCGGAGAATTCGGAGAGTTGAAAAATCGGTTCGATCGGTTGAAAGGTATGCGGATGGACGCCAAGTGCTAATTCGCGCCAGCCTGCTGCCTCCTGTCCGAAGCGAGCGACGAGTTCATGTTGGGGGAGTTCGGCCAGCTCGCCTAGAGTACGAATCCCCCAAAGCACAAAGGTTTCCGCATGACCCTGGTTCAAATGGAGCGATTGAATGGGCAAGGAAGCGATCGAGCCCGCTTCTTCTCCACCTGTGATCAGAGAAACGCCGCGTGCATGGGCTGCTTTGAGCTGGGCACAGTGAAAGTTCTCGCTCACGGCAATCGACGTGTGAAAGTGGGCAGAACTCATTGCGGAGCGGATGCGCTGCGCAAGCTGATCAGGCGGGCCAAACAACCTCTCGGTACCGGAGATGTCGAGTACACAGGCACAAGCGGTTCCTGCGCTTACGTCCTCTATACGGGGGGAAAAGTTGGCGGCGCACTCCAGAAAAACCGAGCGCGCTGCAGCCTCGCATTCCATGGAGCGGCGCAACAAGCGAAGGCCGACGATGGTCTCCGCTTCGTGCTTAGTCAGGTGCAAGTCCGCGCCATTCCTGCGTGCATGGGCGTTGATAGAGCACACGGTCTCCTCGGGAGCGATGCCATCCAGCACGGCGACAGGTTCTGCGCGCAGCTCGGGCCGCAGACGCAACGGCGCCTGCGCCGGGAATTCGGCGGCATGAATGCAGGCGTAGAGTGGATGGGTCATAGCCGTTGTATCGCCTCCCATGGGGCATTGGCAGACCATGTAGATGCGGGAGGCTTTTTGTTGTTCAGAACGAAGAAAGCCCGCATGCGTTTTCTTCGCGCCTCAAAATGGAAACCGGTCAAGACCTGGTCGCCTTCTGCGATTGGGCTGAGTACGGAGAACTCGAGGACAAGTTCGGCACTGGATTGCGCATACGTTTCCTGTCCCAGGACGATCAGTGCGGTGCGCGAACGATGCGCAGCCTGTCGAAATCGAAACCAGGTCGCCAGAGGAATGCGGCTGGCGTGCTCGGGCTTCGTCTCAGCGAGATCGAGAACTATGGCAGCAAAACCGCCTGCCTGCAGCAGCAGATCGGTGGCGCGCAATGCCTGTTCGAGGCGAGGCCAGGGTCTACTTTGTCCCCGTGGATTGGACTCTCTGCATCGAACCCACAGGAGTTGAGGCAAAAGGAGGCCGCTGGCAGCTGCGGAAACAGGATCGAGAGCATCGTGCACATCGACCCAGGCACACACCTGTCCATCCAGTGTTCTCTGCGCAAGAAATGCAATCGCAAGTGTGGTCTTCCCGGAGGATGCAGGCCCTGTCAGCTCGCTGATAGCACCGACAGGCAAGCCTCCATCGAGCTGATTGTCTATTTGGGGAATCCCTGTCGATGCAGTATCGAGCGCTCTTTGCTGCGCATACGTTAGAGCCGCCGGGAAGCGGTTTTCGAGGGAGCGCTCGATCTGAGGACGAAGTGCAGCGGAGGCAGGCATAAGGGCGACAAGGCATTTTCGCCTTTTGTTCGCCTAGGATCACGCCTAGGTGGCCTGGTTGTCAACCACCTCTCGAAGCAACCCGTTTAGAATCCGATAAGTCTTTTATTTATATATGTTTATGTCGACTAGCAAAAGTAGATTCTTCTTGATATGTCCCTTGTGGGTCGTCGGGAGGTCGAGAGCATGCCAGGTGCAGACTGGCAAGTCGCGTCAGGAGACGAAGATGATCTCCGTATCCTCGATGGCTGCAGGCCAAGCCGGATAAGGCATGCCGTCAAAGACGATCACTCGGTGACCGATTGCGCGCAAGGATTGCGGAGAGATCGGTGCAAGGAGCGCTCCCCGCAAGATCCTACAAGAGTGGCATGGGTCGCAGTCCCTCAGGCACGGAGAAGAATACGACAGTTAGTTCGACAAAGCACCTGCGATGCCAGAGATGAAGGCTCCAAACCACGTACTGCCGATCATGGTCCGAATAGACCGGGTGTGCGCAAGTACACGCCATGGTACGGGCTTCGGCACACCTGAAAACACAGGACAACCCCTGCGAGAAGTTATATTCTGTCCACACAACTCCGGCGAGTCACTGTCCCCTACCGGTGCCCTCGCGGCCCCAGTTTGACTTGATCCGATATCGCCCTGGCATGGAAGAGACTCCGAAGCGTCCAGCGAACGTCCCGCCCGCGCAGCATGGCTCTGCCACTGCGGCAAGCAGTTCCGCGGATAATCTTCGCTTGGGAGAGACACCTTCTCGCTCGGACCAGACGATGGTCCCGCCGTCGCGATCGGACCAGACGATCATCACGGGCTCGGGAGGAACCCGGCAGACGCCAGCGGCTACTCTCACCGAGCGGGCCGGCGGATGGGGTGAAACCAATCCAGAACTGGCACCGGGGACTGTTCTTGCCAATCGGTACGAGATCCTGAGCGTGCTGGGCACAGGCGGGATGGGTTCGGTGTATAAAGCCCAGGACCGGGAACTGGATCGGCTCGTTGCGCTGAAGGTGATCCGACCGGAGCTGGCACGAAACTCGGCCATTGTCGACCGGTTCAAACAGGAGATCCGCCTTTCGCACAAGGTGACGCATCGCAACGTGGTGCGCATGTACGACCTGTCGGAAGATGCCGGAATGCGCTTCGTGACCATGGAACTGGTGGCCGGGCGCGACCTGCGCAACATCCTCGAGGAACGCGGAAAGCTGCCGCCGGACGAGGCGGTGGAGACCCTGCAGCAGATTTGCTTCGCCCTACAGGCAGCGCATGGAGTGGGTATCCTCCACCGGGACTTGAAGCCGCAAAACGTCATGCGCGAAGATGGCGGGCGCGTGGTGGTGATGGACTTCGGGCTGGCCCGCACTATCGAAAACGACAAGGGCATGACACAGACGGGCGCGCTGGTGGGCACGATGGATTACATGTCGCCGGAACAGGCGCTGGGCAAGGACCTTGACCAACGGTCGGACATCTTTACTCTGGGGCTGATTGGCTATGAGATGCTCACCGGCGCGATGCCGTTCCTCGCGGAGAGCGCGATCGCAAGTTTAGTTAAGCGGACGCAACAGCGCGCTGTTCCGATGGCAGAGATCGATCGGAATATCCCGGGCGCGCTCAGCAATATCATCGCTAAATGTCTTGAGAAGGATCCGGCAAACCGCTACCAGAACGCGGAAGAACTGGATGCGGATCTTCGTGCCTGGCAAGGTAAGGACGGGGGGAAAAGAGTTTCTGCTTCTTCGGCACGGTTGCGCATGAACCGCATTCGCGAGCTTCCATGGCCGCGCCTCGCAGTCACCGGCGTTCTGATTGTGGCAATCGCAGGTGGAATTTCGTGGTATGTGATCAAAAGGCAGCAGGGCGCAAAATCAGTGGAGCATGGTCCGATCTCTGTGCTGGTTGGCGACTTTGAGAACCATACCGGTGACCCGGTTTTGGACGGCACCCTGGAGCCGATGTTCGGTGTGGCGCTGGAAGGTGCCAGCTTCGTCAACGCTTATAGTCGCGAGGATGCACGGAAGCTGGCCATGAAACTCCCGAATCCCTCGAACAAGCTCGACGAGCAAACAGCGCGGCTGGTCGCGGTGAACCAGGACGTCAACACGGTGGTTACGGGTGAGATCGATTTGCGAGGAGACGAGTACGAAATTTCGGCCATTGCTCTCGATGCCGTGAGCGGCAAGGTGCTGGCAAGAGCGGATGTGACTGTCGCCAATAAGCAGGACATCCTGAGCAGCCTTCCCAAACTGGCGGTGCCGATTCGCAAGGTCCTAGGCGACACGACGCCCGCTTCGGTGCAATTCGATGAAGTGAGTGGAGGTTTTAAAGCCGCGTCCCTTGAGGCCGTTCACCAGGAAGCTCTCGCAATTGACGAACAGTTCGCAGGCAAGTTCCAGGAGGCGTTTGATGAGTTCCAGAAAGCCGTGCAACTGGATCCCAAGTTTGCGCGGCCGTACACAGGCATGGCGGCGATGGACGAGAATCTCGGGAAATCCGGGGACGCCGTAAAGTACATGAAGGTGGCCATGCAGCACATGGACAGCATGACCGAGCGGGAACGCTATCGCAGCCGCGGGATGTACTATTCCTTCACAGGTGACTGGCAGAACTGCGTACAGGAATACACACAACTCGTTACTCACTTCCCCGCCGATCGCGTCGGCCAGTGGAACCTTGCAAGCTGCTATGCGCAATTGCGCAACGCGCCAAAGGCATTGGAGGCGGCGCAACATGCAGTTGAGATTGTTCCCAGGGGGGTTGCGCAGCGGCTGAACCTGTCGTTCATCAGTTCGTTTGCTGGAGATTTTGCCGCGGGCGAAAAAGAGGCGCGCGCCGGGTTGGCCATCAATCCCTCGGCCGCGCAGGGCTTCCTGGTACTCGCCGAAGCGCAACTTGGAGAGGGGCAGATCGACCAGGCAACCGAGTCGTACCATCAACTCGAGAAGATTGGTGCGCTGCCCGCGTCGACCGCGACTGCCGGACTCGCCGATCTCGCTGCCTATCAAGGGAAGTATGCGGAGGCAGCGACGATCCTTACAAACGGAGCCGCTGCTGATGTTGCGGCCAAGAACACCGACAATGCGGCGAGGAAGTACGCAGCCCTGGGAAACATCGAAGAACTGCAGGGCAAGCATGCAGCAGCGGTTTCTGACACGGGCAAGGCATTGGCGAACAGCCAGACGACCCAGATCGAGTTTCTGGCGGCAAACACCTATGTCGATGCTGGAGAGACGGCTAAAGCGCAAAAGCTTGCGACAAGTCTCTCTTCAGCCCTGACAGGCGAGTC
>Ga0181535_10000949_pt1 | contig 39921 bp, 30 predicted proteins | sample PEATcosm2014_Bin_44_FD_119774 | JGI IMG/M metagenome (GOLD analysis project Ga0181535, IMG submission 119774) | Peatland microbial communities from MTU Mesocosm Facility, Houghton, MI, USA - PEATcosm2014_Bin17_30_metaG | ecosystem: Environmental > Terrestrial > Soil > Wetlands > Peat | place... | reverse complement strand
TCCTCAACCATAAGGCGGGCGAGCATCTGAGCTTCCTCATCCACGAGCGCAAATTCCAATACAAGGTAGAGCGCATCGAGGCGGCCAAGCTGTAAGGGCGGTCAGCCGCAAGGAGAAAAAGCATGTCGAAAAGAAGCTTCGCGGCCCTTGCCGCCCTCTCCCTCGCGCTTTTGGCGGGGCCTGTCATCGCCGCCGGCGCGCTCGAGCCTCTTGGGGCGCAGTCTCCGACCCAGGCGCCTTCGGAAGGCGACTCCGACGCGACAGACGTCGTGGTGCTCCTCGATGTCTCGCAGAGCGTCTTCCCCTATTTCGAGGACGTAACCGATTTCGTCGTCACCTCGGTGGTCAGGGATTACCTGCGCTACGGCGACACCTTCCACCTCCTCAGCTTCGGCGAAATCGCGCAATCCGAAATCGCACAACGGATGTCGAGCGAGGAGGACGTCAAGTCCGTCCTCGGGCGGCTCTACCTCCTCTATCCGCTCGCTCGCTACAGCGATCTAGTCGGAGCGCTCAGCTATCTCTACCAGTACGTCGCGGACCTCCCCGAGAGCAGGCGCAAAGTGATCATCGTGATCACCGACGGGGTCCACAACCCTCCCCCCTCGAGCCCGACTTTCGGCATGGCCCCCGATAAGGTCGCGGCCGAAATCGCGTCGACGTCGGCCAAAATCCGCGCCAACGGCTGGCCCGTGCACATCATCAGGCTTCCCTTCCCGAAAGCCGGGCAGCGCGGGGCGCCTTCACCCGGCAGCCCCGAAGCCCAGGGCAAGTCCTATCTCGACGCGGCGGCCGCCGCCCTCGGGGCCAAAGTCTCGGATTTCTCCGCCGACGGCAAGGCCGACATCGCCAGGAGAAGCCTCGCCCTCCCCACCGTCGAATTCCCCGGCCCGCTGGGGAAGAAGGATTATTCATTCTCCTTCCCCATCAAGCTGAGCAACGGCTCCGAGTCGGACGTCGGGCTGGAACTGGACCGCGTTCGCCTCGGCGACGCCGACATCCTTGCGAACAAAGTCTTCCTCACCCTTCATGGCGGCCGCACGGGATCCATGGACGTCCCAGTCCTCCTGCCCGACTCCGTCCCGCAAGGGGATTCCAAGCTCCAGGTAAGACTGCATTTCGCCAACGGAATCCGCGTCAGCCCCGACACGGGGGTCCTCGAGCTGAGCCTCGAGCGCAATCCGCTCGCGGCCCTATTGCGGTCCGGGGCCCGCGTGGTCCTCTTCGCCGTCGTCCTGCTCTTGGGACTCGCCGCTCTCCTCGGCGTCATAGTAATGCTAAGGCGCATGCCGCAGCGCGCCGAAGGACCCATCGCCGCTGCCGTTCTCCAAGGCGACGCGTCGTCCGGATCGACGGCTTCGCCCGCCGCGGGCGAGCGGCGCCGAGCTTTCGCCGCCAGCGCATCTTCCGCGGCCGAAGGCGCCAAGGCCTCCCTCGGAGCCGCGGCGGCGGTCTCGGCGGCCGGCGACAGGGAGCGCGCCGCCTCCTCCGCGCTATCGGCGAAGGAGATAGCGGCGAGCCGCCGGGAGGAGGCCGCTCGCGCCGCAGCCCTCCTCGCCGAGGCCGCTCGCGCCGCAAAGGCGGATTCTGGCAAGGTCACGGGTCCGACGCAGGCGGTGCGGGAGGAGCGGGATATGGCCATCGACGGCAGCGCGGCGGCCCTCGTCGCGCAGAGAAAAGCCGAGGCCGAGCGAACGGTCGCCCTGCTCGCCGAGGCGGCCGGCCGCCGCGTTCCGGCCGCAAGGCGCTCGGCCGCGGTCAGGGCGCGCTCCGAGTCGGCGGTTTACTCGCCCCGCGTCCTCAAGCCCGGCTCTCTGGAGGTCGAGCTCCTCGTCGCGGACCAGAACCCCCACATCGGCTCGCGCAACGTGCACAGCCTCTCCTCCGGCGGCTCGAAATCCGTCGGAGGCGGCTCGAGCGATTTCCTTGTCTTCCTCGTGAGCGTCCCGCGAAGGTCCGCCGAGCTCCATTTCGACGGGGAGAAGCTGGCGTTCGTGCCGCTGCGGCCCGAGCTCTTCCCCGAGCTGGATGGTCCCGTGGAAGATTGCCTGGGCAAGGACATTCCCATGATCTCGAGGTCGGGTTACCCGCTCACCCTTCGGTTCGTAGCCTACGAGAAGCCTGCCGACAAGATAAACAGGCTCCTGCACTGCATAGAGACGCCGGGAATCCTGAAGCGCCAATAACGAAAGCCGGCCGAGGCGCGGAAGGGGGATCTTCTAGAAGGCCTTCAGAGCCTCGGCGGCGCGCCTCTTGATCATGTCCGACGGATCGCTCCTGGCGAGGGCCTCGAGATCCGGCCTGAGGTCCGGCGCCTTGTTCTTTCGGATCCATTCGATCCCCGCTATCCGTATCAGGTACTCCTTGTCCGCGAGCAGGGCGCGAGCGAGCGCCCCGATGCCCGGCGCCTTGTCGGCATTCGCCACCTCTCGCGCAAGAGCTGTATAGAAAGTCCTGTCCTTCTCGGAAGCCTCGGCGGCGAGCCTCGCCTCGAGGACGGGCAAGGAGCCCGCGGGATCGTAGCGAGCGAGGAGGCCGAAGCAGAGGACCCGCAAGGCTCCTTCCGCTTCCCTGTCGTCGACTATCCCGCGGAGGAATGCGAAGGGATCATCGTCGCCCGCCGACCCGAGGCCGATGGAGGCCGCGCCCAGGATCGCCAGGGAGCGGCACGCCTCGCTCCGCACCGCCAGCTCCGGGTCGCTCCGCGCCTTGTAGCGCAGGAAAGGCAGGGCCTGGGCCACCTTGCCCGACGCGGCGGCCTTGCAGGCGGCGAGGCGGGCGTTCGGGAAGGAATCGCGGAGGGCCTCGGCGATGGCGCTCCTGGCGGCCTCCCCCGGGGCCCCTGCCCCTTCGGCGAAGGCGCCGAGGGCCTGGATGGCGGAGGTCCGGACATTGGGATCCTGGTCGTTCGACGCCTTCACCAGGCTGTCCACGGATGAGCCGTCCTTGATCTTCGCCAGGGCGTCGCAGGCGAACATCCTCGCGGCCTTGCCTGCCGTAGAGTCCTGCACGAGCTTGCCGAGGCGCTCGGCAGCCTTTGCGGAGCCGATTTCCCCGAGGGCCTTTATCGCCTCTTCCTTGAGCGCGGGGCTCGTCGAGTCGCCGTCGAACCAGCCGAGGAGAAGAGCCTCCTCGGGCTCGCCGCCCGATCGTCCCATGAGCCTCACGACGGCGGGAAGGAGCTTCTTGTTGTTCTCCTTGATCAACGCGTCGGAGAAGCGCAGCGCGTCCTTGGACCTAATGGCCGCCAGGTACAAGAGGGCGGAGCCGACCAGATCGACGTCCTGGTTGTCCCGGTCGTCCACGATGCCCAGCGCGGCCTTTTCGGCTCCGTTCCATTCGAGCGAGGCGAAGAACTCTAATACGGTCGATCTCAGCTTGGGGCTTCGCGAACTACCGAAGAGGCCGAGGAGGTCATCGTCGTAACGACCATCCTTTTCCGTCGTCAGGACCCTGACCAGGTCGCTTATCTCGGAATCGATCCCGTACCGGATCGTGTCTCGCCGTTTCGCCTCGAGCTGCGCGGCGGGGTCCGTCGAGGGCGCGCCGGCGGCAGGAGCCACGGCCCCGGGGGTCGCGGGTTCCTGCGCCCACGGGCCGATCGCGGTCGACAGGGCGAGGGCGAAGGCGAGGGCGGCCGCCCGGCTATGGCGCGGGCGAGATCGACCGCTCCCCGCCCGATCGATACGCCGCGAGGAAACCGCGCTTGAAGGCGGGGAATTCTCCCCGGCGGACGCTCTCGCGTATCCGCGCGACGAAGTCGCGGAGGAAATAGAGGTTATGGTAAGTAGCGAGCATCGCATAGAGGATCTCCTCGCACTTGTACAGGTGCCGGAGGTAGGCCCTGCTGTGGTCGCGGCATACCTTGCACCCGCACATCGGATCGAGCGGGCCGAAGTCCCGCTCGAAGACCGCCTTCTTTATGGCTATCGGCCCCCCGCTCGTGAATATTAGCCCGTTGCGCGCCGTCCTGGTCGGATAGACGCAATCGAACAAGTCGATGCCGTTCTCGACTGCCTCGAGGATGTAGTCCGGCGTCCCGACACCCATGAGGTAGTGAGGCTTGTCCTCCGGCAGGAGGGCCGAAGTATAGGATAGGAATTCCGAGAAGACCTCGAAAGGCTCCCCGACCGAGAGTCCTCCGATGGCGATCCCGGGCAAGTCGAGGGCGGCGATCTCGGCCGAACTCCTTTCGCGCAGCGCCTTGCTGAAATTGCCTTGCACGATGCCGAAGAGCTCGCCTCTATAGCCTTCGTCCCGCTTGACTAGCCAACGCGCCTTGGCTCGAGCCGCCCAGCGAGTCGTAAGGTCGGAAGCCCGTCTCGCCTCGCCTTCCTCGGCCCCCCATGGGCTGCAGACGTCGAGCTGCATCTGTATATCGCTGTTGAAGGCCGTCTGTGCCTCCACGGCCTCCTCGGGAGAAATGAATTTAGAGGCGCCGTCGACGTGGGAGCGGAAGCGCACGCCCTCTTCTCCGAGCTTCCGCAGCGCGGACAGCGAGAAGACCTGAAAGCCTCCCGAATCCGTGAGGAAGTTTCCCTTCCACCCTGTAAAGCCGTGGAGGCCACCGGCCGCGCGAATGATCTCATAGCCGGGGCGAAGGAAGAGATGGTAGGTGTTCGCCAGTATCATGGGAAAGCCCAGCTCCTCGAGCGCCTCGGGCCCGATGGCCTTCACCGTCGCGTTAGTCCCGACGGGCATGAAGGCAGGAGTCCCAACCTCTCCGTGGGGCAGCGAAATGCGCCCCGTCCTGGCCCTCGTCGCAGGATCGGCGGCCTCCTTTACGAAAATGCTCCTTCGCTCCATCGCTCTCCCCTAGGTCCTCGCGGCCCTGAAGAGGAGGGCGCCCGCCGCCAGGAAGGCCACGAGCGGCGCCCAGGCTCCAATGCGCGGGTCGATCGCCCCCGTCTTGGCGAGGAGCATGCAGATCATCTGAGCGACGTAATACATCGTCGCGGCTATGAGGCTCGTCAGGAGGCTGGTGAGCAGGACGTTCTTCCTGAACCTGCCGCCCGCGGCTCCCGCGAGAAGGACCACCACCAGCGGCGTGAAGGCGAAGCTGTAGCGCTTGTTGCGCTCCGCCACCGCCCCCTCGTACGGCAGGCCCGCCCCTTTCAGGAAGGAGACGTAAACGCCGAGCTCGGAGGCGGACAGCTCCTCCAAGTCCCTATTCTGGCTGCGGAACGCGTCCGGCCTCTCGTCGAGCGAATCCGAATGCCAGGTGGCGAAGGACTTGTCGGTCCAAGAGCCGTCTGCCGTCCTCTCGAATCGTCGAACGCGGCTGAAGGCCCAACGCGCGCCATCCCAGCGGGCGGTCGCCGCCTCGGTGCGCGCCTCGGGCTCGCCGGCGGCATCGCGCTCGATTACGCTGACGCCGGAGAGGCTTTTCGTCGCGTCGTCATAGAACTGCACGCGGTAGACTATGGCGCCGTCCTTCGCGATGACGGTAACGTCAGGATTGCTGAAAGACTCCTTCTGCTCGAGGAGCCGGCGCGAAAGCTCGTTCTTGCTTTTTATCGTCTTGAGGACGACGCCGTCGTCGAAGAAGAAGGACGCGGCGCAGAGCAGGAGGGCGATGGCGAAGAGAGGAGCGGTGAAGCTCGAGAGGGAGACCCCCGATCCGAATATCACCGTGAGCTCGTTGTCGGCATAGAGCGTCGCCAGGCTGTAGGAGGCGGCGAACAGCAGGGCTATCGGCAGGCCGTTGGACAGGGCCGTGGGCAGGTAGAGGGCTATCACCTTGAGGATGGAGAGCAGGGGCGCCCCCTGCGCCAGATAGCGCCATAGATTCGCGAAGAGGTCGACGAGCTCAAGGATGAGGGCGAAGAGGCCGAGGGCGGCCCCGAGGGTCGGGAGGAACACTCGGATCAGGTACAGCCTCAGCGTGGTCGCGCGCCTCATGTTCCCTTCACTTCATCCGCAGGCGCGCGATCCAAAGGCCGAGCCCCGCGAGCAGCACCACGGCATTGGGCGCCCAAGTCGACCAGAAAGGAGACCAATCGAGCCTCGCGCCGAGGGTCTGCCCGCCGAGGAGGAGGGCCCAGTATATCACCGACACGAGGATGCCGACGCCGAATCCCATGGTCCTTCCGGATTTCTTCGCGAGGAGGCCCAGAGGGAATGCCATCACCACGAAGAACAGCGCGCCGAACGGAATGGAGAACTTCTTGAAATACTCCAGCTGATATACCTGGAGAGTCCTGTCGGTAGGCTTTTCCGTCCCGAACGAGCGCAGCGAGGCGAGGCCCGGAGCGAGTCTCTCCGCTGAATTGGACCAGGGCGAGCCCCCCTCGACTTCGGCGTCGTAGTCTTCTGCGAGAGACTCGCGCGCGAAGGCGACATCCTCGTCGCGCTTGGCTATCCTGGCCTCGAGCGAGGCTTTCTTCTCGGCGATGACTTTGGCAAGGTCCACGGAAGGCATGTCCCGAGGCCCGAGGACGGCCGTGTCGTCGCGTTCCTCGCGCATCGGAATGCGATATTCCATATTCGACGCGCTAGCCCATTCGAAGCGGTCGTCCTCTCCCCTCTTCATCGTCTGCTGCCATACATCGGAGAGGCCGAGAACGACGTCTCCCCGGCTCTCGTCGACGCTCAGACTCGCTTCGCCCGCGGATATGACCCGCTCGCTTCCTTCCTCGCTTCGGTCGAATATGAGAAGATTCCTGATCCTCGGGCCGATCATATCGCCCGTTACTACGGTTATGTCCTTATATCGCTTCGATGACCACGGTCGCAGCTCCAGGGCGGGCGTCGACGCGACCAGCTTCCGCGACAGTTTTCCGAATTCGATGCTCCCGCGCGGGAGGAAGTAGTCGTTCATGGCGAAGGACACGATAGAAAAGAGTAGACCCAGAGCCAGAAAGGGGGTGAAGGCCCGCCTCGGGGCGATGCCCGCCGCCATAGTCGCGAGCATCTCGTTGTCCGCGGACAGCCGTCCAGCGGCCATGAGGGCGCCTACCAGGGCGGCGAAGGGGAAGGACAAGGCTATCACGGAAGGCATAGCGTAAATGAGCAGAAGGATTACATCCTTGATGGGTGCCCTTCTCGACAAGATATCCTCGGCCATGAGGAGTATCTGGTTCACGAAGAACACCGCGAAGAAGAAGAGGAAGCAGACCACGAAGCCGAACAGGAATTCCCGCGAGAAATAGCCGACGATCACGGAGTATCGCCGTCTCCGCTTCGCCTTCGGGCGCGAAACCGCCGGAGGCGGTCCGCCGAGGGAAGTCCCTATCGCGTCTCCGGTCATGTTCCCGTCGAGCCGAAGCCGCCCGAGCCCCGTTCCGTCCCGCCCAGCGAGGCGACCTTCTCGAATCGCGCGCGCGATACGGGCGCGACGACGAGCTGAGCGATCCTGTCGCCGCTGGCGATCGTGACAGCCTCGCTGCCGAGGTTTATCAATATCACCTTGATCTGGCCGCGGTAATCCGAGTCTATCGTGCCGGGGCCGTTGAGGCAGGTTACTCCTCCATGCAGCGCCAGGCCCGAGCGCGGCCGCACCTGAGCCTCGTACCCGCGGGGAATCTCTATGCTGATTCCCGTAGGGACGGCGGCGCGCTCGCCGGGGGCGAGGGTAATGCCCTCCGGGATGAAGGCTCGAAGATCCGCTCCCGCGCTGCCCTCGGTCCTGTATTCCGGCGCGGAGGCGCCGGACTCGGCAGTGAAGGCCACTACGATTTCATCCACGTCGGGCCGCCACCGACGTTTCGGAGAGCTTCGCTTGGGCGAGGCATGAGACTTTCCCCTTCTCAAGGCCGCTCGCCCTCGCGGCCCTCCTCGACAGGTCCCCATAGGCGAAGCGCGCGCGTTTTCGTCCGCGGAGTAGACGAGCGCAGGCCGCGTTGAGCTCCGCCGGCCCGAGGCGGACGATGCTTTCCCTCTCCTCCTCGGGGGTCATGGCCTCTCCGGAGAAGAATATCTGCCTCGCGATGCGGCGCATCCTGAAATCGGTATCGTCGAGCGAGAGCTCGAAGGATCCGGAAAGCCGACTGACGGCGTCGGCGCATTCCGCGCCGCTGAAGCCCCTCTCGGCGGCTTCGTCGAGCTGCCTATCCATCTCGGCCGCGAGCTCGGGCAGACGGGCGGGGGACACGTTGGCGGAAGCCATCCAAAGACATTCGGTCCTGGACATCGAGAACGCGCTGTACACGGAGTAGCAGAGGCCCTTGTCCTCCCTGAGCGACAGGAAGAGCCTCGAGCTCGCCGCCTCGCCGATGGCGCCGTTGAGCGCAGACAGCGAGAAATAGTCGTCCTGGCTGAAGGGCGGCTCGAGCTGGACCGCCTCGTAGAAGTGCACCTGCTCCATTTCGGCACGTACGTAGCCGCCGGCGGCGCAGAACGCCGGAGTAGTCTCGGCGCGTCGAGAGGCTGCGGGTCGCGCGGAAGCGGGCGATCGAAGGGAAGAAGCCCTTTCCTCCACGGCGCCGAGGAGGCGCGACAGCTCCTCGCCGATATCGGCGGGAGGGACGGGTCCCGAGGCCGTGACGAGGAGGCTCCGTGGGGAGAATTCCGACTCGTAGAACGAGAAGAGGGCGTCGCGAGCTATGCGACGTATTTCCTGGGGCTCTCCGGCGATCTTGCGAGACAGGGGGTCTCCGGGCCAGATCGCGGACAGGAATTCGTCGTGGGAGCATTCCTCGGGATCGTCCATCGCCGAGAGGATCTCGCTAACGATGACCTCGCTCTCGCGCTCGAAGTCTTCGATCCGGAATATCGAGCACAGGGCCATGTCGGTCAGTACGTCTAGGGCGAGCCGCCAGTGCGCCCCCGGTACCTGGCAATGAAGGCAAATGGAATCGCGGTCCGTGAAGGCGTTGAGATATCCCCCCACCCTCTCGATCTCGCGGGATATGGCCGCCGCGCTCCGTCTGGAGGTGCCCTTGAAGGCCATGTGCTCGACGAAATGCACGAAGCCCCGCTCGCGCGGGGCTTCGTGCCTGGAGCCGATGGGGAACCAGAAGCCCGCGGCAAAGGACCTCGCCCCCTCCGCGGTCTCCGCCGCCAGGGCGGCGCCGCAAGGGAGGCGCAGGGTCGGAATCATCCTATCTCCTCCGGGAGTCGTCCCTCCGGGGTCCCCTGTCTCGATCGCTTCCGCGATCGAAGGGCCTGCGCTCTCGCGAATCATCGCGCCGCGATTCGTCGCCCGAGGGGGCGTGCCGCTCGGGCGCGGGTACGTTGCCGTTCTCGTCCAGGGCGTCCAAGGCCGCGAGGTTGAGCCGACCCAGCCTATCTACCTCGAGGAGCTTGACCTTGATCTTGTCGCCCTCGTGGACGACGTCGGTCACCTTCTCGACGCGGGCCTTGGACAGCCGCGATATATGGCAGAGGCCTTCCTTGCCGGGTAGTATCTCGATGAATGCGCCGAAGTCCATGACGCGCTTTACGACTCCTTCGTAGATCGTGCCCACGATGGGATCCTCGACGATTCCCATGATGGCGTCCTTGGCGTCGTAGGCCGCCTTCTGATTGGCGCCATAGATCGTCACCGAGCCGTCGTCGTCGACGTTGATCTTGACGTTGAACATCTCGCAAAGAGCCTTTATGTTCTTGCCGCCCGGCCCGATGATCGCGCCGATCTTCTCGACGTCGATCTTCGCCGTCACGACCTTCGGGGCGTACTCGGATATCTCCGCCGAGGGGGCGGCTATCGTCTTCTCCATTATGGAGAGGATATGCAACCTGCCGCGCTTGGCCTGCGCGAGCGCCTTTTCCAGTATCTCCATGGAAACGCCCGCTATCTTGATATCCATCTGGAAGCCGGTGATGCCCCTGGTCGAGCCGGCCACCTTGAAGTCCATGTCGCCGAGGTGGTCCTCGTCGCCCAGGATGTCGGAGAGGACCGCGTATCGGTCGCCCTCGGTGATGAGGCCCATCGCTATGCCCGCCACGGGCATCTTGAGGGGAACGCCCGCCTGCAGCAGGGATAGAGTGCCGGCGCAGACCGTGGCCATCGAAGACGACCCGTTGGACTCGAGGACTTCGGATACGACGCGGATGGTATAGGGAAACTGCTCCTTGGTCGGCAGCACTTCCTCGATGGCTCGGCGCGCGAGGTGGCCGTGGCCTATCTCGCGCCTGCCGGTGCCCAGCCTGCCGACTTCCCCGACCGAAAAAGGCGGGAAGTTGTAGTGCAGCATGAAGCGGTCGCGCCTGTCGCCCTCTATGTCGTCGAGGATCTGCTCGTCGAAGACCGTGCCTAGCGTAGTGACGCCCAGGGCCTGCGTCTCACCGCGCGTGAATAGCGCGGATCCGTGCGTGCGCTGGAGGACATTGACCTCGCATGTGATGGGACGGATGTCCTCCAGGCCGCGGCCGTCGACGCGGACGCCCTTGTCGAGGATGCCGCCACGGAGGGTCTCGTACTGGATATCCTCCATGAGGGCGCCGAATAGCTTCTTCTGGACATCATCTTCGAGGACTGCCGCGAACTTGGCGCGCGTATCCTCGATGGCGGCGCGCACGGCCGCGTAGCGTTCCTGCTTTATCCTGGTGAAGAGCGCGGCGGACAGGAGGGGCTTCGCGTAGGCGCGTATCTCGGCCGCTTTCTGGAGTTCGGCCTTGAGGGGCGACAACGGCAGCTTCTCCTTGCCGGCGATCTCGCGCAGCTTGACGATGAGGCCGCATATCTCCGCGATGGGCTTCTTGGCGACCTCGATGGCGCCGAGCATCTCCTCCTCGGAAGCCTCGCCCGCGTGGCCCTCCACCATCGTTATGCCCACGGCGGTGCCGGCCACGACGATCTCGAGCTTGGACCTCTTTATCTGGTCGTGGGTAGGGTTGATCGCATAGGCGCCGTCGACGAGGCACACGCGTACGCCCGCTATGGGCCCGGCGAAGGGAATGTCCGAGATATGGACCGCCGCGCTCGCCGCGACGATGCCGATGATGTCGGGCGGCACGACGCCGTCGAAGGATATGCAGGTCGGCACGACCTGGATCTCGCGGCCGAAGGCCTTGTCGAAGAGCGGCCTCATGGGCCGGTCGATAATGCGCGACACGAGTATCTCCCGGTCCTTGGGCCTCGTCTCGCGTTTCACGAACCCGCCCGGAATCTTGCCGGCCGCATAGAACTTCTCATTGTATTCGACGGTCAGCGGGACGAAATCCAGTCCCTCCTTGGCCTCGTCGGAGCAGCAGGCGGTCGCGATGACCGCTGAGCCGCCGTAGGTGGCGAAAACGGCGCCATTGGCCTGCTTCGCCATGCGCCCGGTCTCGAGGACCAGCTCCTCGTCGCCGATCTTACAGGACAGCTTGTGTACCATGTTTTCCTTCTTGGTGTGAGCTGACGCAAATTGGCCCTGAGCCGTTCGGGCCGGGCCTTCCAGTCCGCGCGGCCTCGCCGCTCGGGGTCGCCGCGGACGCTACTTGCGGATACCGAGTTTCTCGATAAGCTCACGATAGCCTGTCAAGTTCGTGCGCTGCAGGTACTTGAGCAGGCGGCGGCGCTGGCCGACGAGCTTGAGAAGGCCCCGCCTCGAATTGGTGTCCTTCTTATGGACCTTGAAATGCTCGGTGAGCATGGTGATGCGCTCGGAAAGGAGGGCGATCTGAGTCTCGGCGGCGCCGGTGTTCTTCTCGCTCTTCCCGTGGTCGAGCACGACCCGGGCCTTGTCCTCTTTGGTCAACGCCATCTTCTCTATCTCCTTCTAAACTCTTGATACCCTGCGAAATAGGCGCAGGCCGATCGGAGCGTGTGCCCGGGTCCCCGACGATTCCTCGGCGGTATACGACCACGACCCGTCGACCTCCAGCCGGGCTGTCAGCCCACGGCCGAACTCCTCGACGCCCGAGGAACTCTCTGCGCCGAAACGAACCGAAGACTCGTAAAGGCCCGGCGGAGGGCTGACCTGCCCCCCCGTCGGCGCGACCCTGCCCGAGGACGAATCGCTCGCGCCTCGGAGATCTATCTCGTACGGCCGGCCGAGCATCTGCGCGGCGTCTTCCAGGTGGCCGGCGATGATCGATTTCCTTATCCGACTCGAGCTTACTGAACGCCCGGCCCAATGCACCGCGCTCAACAGCTCGACTTCGATCGAGCGACCGCGACAAAATTCGCGAATATCCTCCGCGTCGGTATCGAGGTTGTGACCGCAGCGGAAATCGCTGCCCACCGCGAGGTAGCGGAGCTCTGCGCTATCGCTAAGCATCGACAGGAATTGCCTGCCTGGCAGTTTACTGAAATCGCCGGAAAAGTCAATCAGCACGCAGAGATCCGCGCCTGCCGAATCGATGAGCGCCAGCTTCTGATCGAGGGTCGAGAGCGCTCCGCGGAAGCTTTCCGGCGAGAGCATTCGCTTGGGATTGTCCTCGAAGGTCACCACGGTCGACTCCAGCCCCGCCTTTCCCAGTACCCGTCCTACCAGCTCCCTGTGCCCGATGTGGAGGCCATCGAAGACGCCGATCGCAGCCGCGATAGGCGAGGCGGCTCGTCCCGAACGGAACTCGTGCCAGGTGAGGACTTTCACGTGGCCCTCCCCGCGGGGACGGGACCGGCGGGAGCCGATATGACTACCTTATATTTCGGCCCCTGCTCCGCAAGCAGGATTATCCCGAGCAGCTTGCCGCCTGAGCCGAATACGGCCGCTTCGCTCCCCACGGCGATCGGACCGCCGTCCAGGAAGGAAAAGGCCTCCAGATCGATCTTCCGGCCGTTCCGGAATCGCGCTTCCAGTCCGGGATCTTCGAGGCCTATCGCCCTGAGCCCAAAAGCTTCAGCGTCCTCTCGACGGAAATCGCGAAGATCGACCAGGGGATCGAAAGCTTCGGGATCGACGGCCTCCTCGACGCGAAAACTCCCGATCGCCAAGCGCTCCAGGGCGCGAAGATGGCCCCTGGATCCGCAGGCGGCGGCTATGTCGCGGGCAAGGGAGCGGATGTACGTGCCGCTCGAGCAGCGGACTTCGACGAGGGCCTCGCATCCTTCATAGGATAGGAGGTCGAGGGAGACTATCTCGACTCGTCGTTCCTTGACCTCCGGCTTCCCGCCCTCAAGGGCTATCTTGTAGGCGCGCCTGCCTCCGATATGGACGGCCGAGTAAGCCGGCGGCCGCTGCAGTATGGGCCCCCTGAACGCCGGCAGCGCTTCCAGCAGGCACTGGGCCGAAGGAGGCGGTCCGACGGCGATCACCTTGCCTTCGGGATCGAGAGTGTCCGTCTCCGAACCGAAGACGATCAGCCCGCGATAGAGCTTCTCCCCGGACATCACGTAGGATGCGATACGGGAATATGAGCCGGTGAGCGCCACCAGGAGGCCGCGCGCGAAGCGATCGAGGGTCCCCGCATGCCCGACCCTGCCCGAGCCGACGGCACGCTTGACCGGAGAAAGCGCGCTGAAGGAAGTTACGCCCTGGGGCTTGCGCAGGAGCGCCAGTCCCGAAGGGGGCCGGTTTCCCGCGGCGGGCATCACGAAAAGAGTCCCTTCATCCTCTCGTTGAGCTCGAAGCCCTCTTTGATGCCCTTGTCGGCTATGAAGGTCAAATGCGGAGTCAGCCTCGTCTTCATCCTTCTCGCGACTTGGGACTGGATGAAGCCCGCTGCGTTCGCGAGGCCGGAGACAGCCAGCTCGAGAGAGGCCTCGCCGCCTTCGGCGCCCGGGTATGCCGAGACGAACACCTTCGCGACCGATAGATCGCGCGCCGCCTCGACCCTGGTGATCGAGATGAAGGGGCCCACCCGCGGATCCTTTACCTGGCCACCGAGGATGAGGGCCGCTATCACGTCGCGGAGCTGCTCCTCGACGCGCCTACGCCTTATCTCGTCCATTCTCGCTCCCCTGCGCGCCTTCGGCCGCGTTTACCGGCGAGCCCAATGTGCGAGCGACCTCGACTGTCTCGTATACTTCGAGGATGTCGCCGACTTTGAGGTCGGTGCAATCCTCTATGCCGATGCCGCACTCGAACCCGGCGAGCACTTCCTTGGCGTCGTCCTTGAAGCGTTTGAGCGAGTTGAGCTTGCCGTGGAACACTTCCACCGAATCCCGTATGACGCGTACCTGGCAGTTGCGCCTGACCGCGCCTTCCAGGACGAAGGAGCCCGCGACGACCCCGATCTTCGGCACTTTGAAGATCTCGCGCACCTCGACCTTGCCTATATCCTGTTCCTTCAGATCGGGCGCCAGCATGCCCTCCATCGCCTTGCGGATTTCCTCTTCCGCGCGGTAGATGACGTTGTACTTCCGGATATCCACCTTTTCGCGGTCGGCGAGGAGCTTGGCGGCCGGACTGGGCCTGACGTTGAACGCGATGACTATCGCTTCCGAGGTCGAAGCGAGCATGACATCGTCTTCGGTTATCGCGCCGGCCGCGGCGCGGAGCACGTTGAGGCGCACCTCGCTCGTGGACAGCTTTTCCAGCAATCCCCTGAGGGCCTCCGCCGAGCCCTGGACGTCGGACTTTATGACGACCTTGAGCTCCTGGACGTCGCCGGCCTTTATGGTGCTGTAGAGATTATCGAGCGTGACCTTCTTGACGTTCTTGGCCTCCTCGTACTTCTTGAGCTCCTGCCTCTTGTCCGAGATGGCCCGGGCGAACTTCTCGTCCTCCACCGCCTCGAAGGGATCGCCGGCGTTGGGCATGCCCTCGAATCCGATGACTTCTACGGGCATCGAAGGCGGGGCCTCGTCTATCCTCTCGCCCTTGTCGTTGAAGAGGGCGCGCACCTTGCCGGGGAATATGCCGGCGACGAAGGAATCGCCGATTCGGAGCGTGCCGCGCTGGGGGATGATCGTGGCGACGATGCCCCGTCCCTGGTCGATGCGCGACTCGATTACCTTGCCCTCAGCCCTGCGCGTGTGGTTCGCGGTGAGCTCGAGCACCTCGGCCTGGAGGAGGATGGCGTCGAGGAGCTCCGCGATGCCCAGCTTCTTGAGGGCTGATATCTCGCAGAAGATGGTCGTGCCTCCCCATTCCTCGGGCTGGAGTCCGAGCTCCGACAGCTGCGTCTTCACCCGGTCGACGTTCGCCTCGGGGAGATCGACCTTGTTGACCGCGACTATGATAGGGACCTTGGCCGCCTTCGCGTGGTCTATCGCCTCGCGAGTCTGGGGCATCACGCCGTCGTTCGCCGCGACGACGAGCACTACTATGTCGGTGATGTCGGCGCCGCGCGCCCGCATCTTGGTGAAGGCGGCGTGGCCCGGCGTATCCAGGAACGTGATCCTGCCCTTGGGCGTCTCGACCTGATAGGCGCCGATGTGCTGAGTGATGCCTCCGAACTCGCCGGCGACTACGTCCGTCTTGCGCACCGCGTCGAGGAGCTTGGTCTTGCCGTGGTCGACGTGGCCCATCACCGTGACGATCGGGGCGCGATGGATCAAATCCTCGGGCTTGTCGTCGGCTTTCTCTATCACGGTCTCGTCGTACAGGGAGACGATGTGCACCGCGCAACCGTACTCCTCCGCCAGGATGGTGGCGGTGTCCGCGTCTATCTTCTGGTTGATCGTCGCCATGACGCCTAGAGCCATGAGCTTCGCGATGAGCTCCGCCGGCTTGATGTTCATCTTCTTCGCCAGCTCGGAGACTGATATAGCCTCCATGATGTCGATCTCCTTTGGGATCGCCATCGCCCTGGCTTCGGCCTTCTTCTTGAGCTGCAAGGCCTTCTCGGCCTCGTCCTCGCGCTTGTTGAAGGACGGCTTGCGTCTCGAAAGGGGCTTCCTCGCGGCCGTCTTGCCCGATCCGATCGGGGGCGGCCCGGAGCCCGGTCTGCCGCCGGGTCCTCCGCGTCCGGGTCCGCCGTAGCCTCCCGGCCGCCCGGGACCGCCGCCGTAGCGCTGGGCTCCGTAGCCGCCGGGGCGCTGGGCCCCATATCCCCCGCTCTGCCCATAGCCGCCGGGGCGCTGGCCTCCAGGCGGGCCGCCATAGCCTCCGCCTTGCCCCTGGTATCCGCCGGGACGCGGGCCGCCGTAGCCTCCGCCTTGTCCCTGATATCCTCCGCCCTGGTACCCGCCGGGACGTCCTCCGCCCGGAGCGCCGTAACCGCCTTGCCCTTGGTATCCGCCGGGGCGCTGACCGCCGCCATAGCCCCCTTGGCCTTGGTATCCTCCGCCCTGGTACCCGCCCGGCCGTCCCCCTCCGGGAGGACCATAGCCGCCGCCCTGGCCCTGATAACCGCCGGGACGTCCGCCGCCGGCGCCTCCTCCGTACGATCTATCAGAGGACGGATAGCGGGAATCCCCGTATCCGCCCGGTCGCTGACTCGAGGGCGAGCCCCCCGGACCGTAGGTTCGGTCCGAGCCGTTGCCGAGAGGAGGGCGAGGAGGCCTGGGAGCCGATTGCCTATCCCCTGACGCCGAAACCTGTCCGGCAGGGCGCGGCGACATAGGGCGAGGCGACTCGGAGCGCGGCGCGGCGCCGCGGAGAGCCTCCACGCGCGGCGCGTCGGCCCGCGGCGCCTCTATTTTCCTCGCCTCCGGCTCTGCGGGTTGCGGGCGTTCCGCCGCTGACGGCGCGGCTTTCTCCTCCGCCGCGGGAGCCACCCCTTCCTCGTGATGCGCGACCACTCGCGCCTGGGGCTTCTTAACGACGATCTTCTTCTTTACGACGAGAACCTTGCGCTTCTCCCCGGATGCGTCGCGATCGGCGGTCCCGGGCGCGCCCGTTCCCGCGGGCGCGGCAAGCGCCGCATCGTCCGACTCCTGGGGGACAGCCTGAGGCCCCGCAAGGGGACGGGCCTTAGGCTGTTTTATGAGATTCGCCTTCTTCTGCGGATTCTCGGTATTTTCCGTCATACGCTCCCTTTACGCTTCCTAGTCGTCCTCGTACTCGAAACTCAGCTCTACGCCGCAATTCGGGCAGCGCGTCATCTCCGGAGTCACTCGCGATCCGCAATCGGGGCATTCATACACGTCGGCAGAATCGGGAGCGGCCTCCGCGGGCTCCTCCCTCTCGTCCTCGACCACCTCGACGTTCTCGTCGACGATCGCCTGTATCTTTTCGGCCGTTTCGGCGGAGAAGCCCTCGACGGCGGCAAGGGCTTCCTTGGAGAGCGCCAGGAAATCCTCCACGGTGGCCACGCCGGCCGCGCCGAGCGCGGCCGCCCACTCGGGCTCGATCCCCGGAAGGTCCGCGATCCGCGCGGGCTCTTCGGGCTCCGTCTCGCCGAACAGCTCGGATACCGCGCGCTTCAGGTCGGCGCCGCGATCCATCTGGAGGAACTGCTCTTCGGTCTTGACGTCGATGCTCCAGTCGCAGAGGCGGTTGGCGAGGCGGACATTAAGCCCTTGCTTGCCGATGGCCACCGAGAGCTGGCTGTCGGCGACCACCGCCAGGGCCTGATGCTTGGCCTCGTCGAGGACGTAGACGTCCTTGACCTCGGCCGGCGAGAGCGCGTTGCGGATGAAGCTTTTCGAGTCGATCTCGTACTTGAGGATGTCGACCTTCTCGCCCTCGAGCTCGCGTATTATCGCCTGGATGCGGATCCCCTTGAGGCCGACGCAGGCCCCCACGGGATCTATGTCCTCGCGATTCGAGTATACGGCTATCTTCGTGCGATAGCCGGGCTCGCGGACGATCTTGAAGACGTCCACGGCCTTGTCGTATATCTCGGGGACCTCGAGCTCGAGGATCTTCCTCACGAACTCCGCATGGGTGCGCGACAGGATGATGAGGGGTCCCATCCGACCCTTCTCGACCTCGACGATCATCGCCTTGATCCTGTCGTTCGGGTGGTAGGTCTCGCGGGGCGACTGGTACTTCTTCGGGAAGAGGCCCTCGATCTTGCCCAGGTCGACGAAGATGTTCCCGTTCTTCTCCCTCTGATAGTACCCGATGATTATCTCGCCGACCTTCGATTTGTATTCCGCGTACTGCGTGTCGCGGGAGATCTCGCGGAGAGACTGGCGAGTCGTCTGCTTGGCGAGCATGACCGATTGGAGATCGAATTCGTGCGGATCCACCGGCAGCTCGAGAATATCGCCGACCTCGGCGCCGTCCGCCATCTCCTGGGCCTCTTCGAGGGAAATCTCGAGCACAGGATCGTCGACGTCTTCGACGATGGTCTTCTTCGCGTAGACGTCGACTCCCTCGTAATTGTCCTTGAACCGGACGACGGCGTTCTCGTTCGTGCCGTATTTCTTCTTATATGCGGCCATGAGGGCATCCTCGACCGTCTTGACGATGAGGTCCTCGGATATGCCCTTCTCGTTGATGAGCTGCCGTATCGCTTCTGCCATTTCGGAAGCCATATGACTTAGTCTCCCTCCTGTGAAGAATCGAGCCTGGCCTCGGAAACGGCCTCGAGCCCGATGACGCGCGGGCCTCCCGGGCAGGCGAGCCCCACTTCCCCGGCGCCGACGCTCTCGATGCGACCGCGCAGCCATTCCCCCTCGCCGCGGAGCAGGACGCGAACGCCCTTCCCCAAGAAAATCGACCACTCCCTGCCTGAGCGCAGGGCCCTGTCTATGCCGGGGCTCGAGACCTCGAGGGCCGGATCGGGATGGCCGAGAGCCTCCACGGCGCACGGATAGGCGATCCTGTAGGCCTTCGAGCACTCGTCCGTCCCCGTACCCTTCGAAGAATAGACGCTCATCCTCACCTGTACGGAGCCGCGATGGCGACTCACGCTCAGGTCGACGAGGGACAAACCGGCCTCCGAGAGAAGAGGCTCGAGCTCGGCGAACAGCTTCTCGCTCTCCTGCATACCTATAAAAAAAGAGTCGCGCGAACGACTCTTCTTATTCCTAAGGAGAATCTTTGTTGTTTTACATTATATGAATAGTACAGCTTAAGCACCAGTGCGTCAATACGCGCGCCGCCATGCCGAGGGGGCGCTAGTCGGCGGCGAAGACGAGAGCGTCGACGGAGCTCGCGCCGCCTTCTTTCAAGGCTCTCGCGCACGCGTCGAGGGTGGCTCCCGTGGTGACGACGTCGTCGATGAGGAGGACGAGCCGAGGCGAGGACGCCCCCGGCCTAAGGAAGTAGGCCCGCCCCGCGTTCGCCCCGCGCTCGCCCCGCCCCAGACGCTTCTGCTCGTCGGATGGTCTCCGATCGAGAGGCCTCGCGACGGCGCATCCGCGCCTCTCGAGAAGCCGGGCTATTTCCTCGACCTGGTCCCAACCCCGGCTCCGCGTCTTTCCCGGACGCGGGGGGACGGGCACTACGGTCCTTCCGGGCCATTCCCGCTCGAGGGCCTCCGCGAAAAGCACGGCGAAAAAGGGCGCGAGGCTGCGCCTTCGCTTCGTCTTATACGCCGCCATCAGGTCCTTCGCCGGTCCGGCATAGGAGAAAAGGGGATGGATCGAGTCGAAGGCCCATCGCGTGTCCCGGCAGCGCATGCACAGCCTCTCCTCGGAGATGAGGGGAAGGCCGCAGCGTTCGCATCTCTCTCCACCCAGGGGCCTCAGCCCGGACGAGCATCTCGCGCAGAGGGGCCAGGGTATGCAGCTTCCCGGCTCGATGGGGGCCCCGCAGAGGACGCAGGCCCGAGGCAGCGCGATGTCGAGAAGGCAGGCGGCGATCCTCGAAATGGTCATAAGGAAGCAACGCGCCCGGCGAGGGCTGCGGCTTGAGCATCCTCGTCCTAGGATCGAAGCCGCTTCTTGAGCGCCGAGAGCCTTTTGAGCGCCTCGAGGGGCGTAAGCCGATCGGTGTCGATGGAGGACAATTCGGCGAGCACGAGGTCCCCGGGGCTGAAGAGGCCCTCCGGCGCGGCCCCGGCCTCCGGGCCGGCGCCGCGCTTCGGCTCCCTTGGCGCGGCCGGTTGCGAGAGCTCCTTCGCCTCCAGCCCGGACTGGATCGCCCGCGCCCTCTGGAGCACCGCGGGGGGCAGACCCGCGAGCTTGGCGACGTGGATGCCGTAGGAGCCCTCGGCCGGTTTCTCCTCAAGGCGCTTCAGGAAGACCACCTCGTCCGCCTCCTCGAGCACGGCGAGGGAGAAATTGCGCAGGCGCGGATGCCCGATCGCGGTGAGCTCGTGGTAGTGCGTGGCGAAGAGCGTCCGGCAGCGGATCGAGTCCAAGATGTTCTCGCTCACGGCCCAGGCGATGGCGAGTCCGTCTATCGTGCTCGTGCCTCGCCCGACCTCGTCCATCACGACAAGGCTCCTTTCGGTCGCCGTGTTGAGGATGAAGGCCGTCTCGTGCATCTCGACCAGGAAGGTGCTCTCGCCGCGGGCGAGGTTGTCCTGGGCGCCGACGCGGCAGTAGATCTTGTCTATCATCCCGATTTCCGCGTCGAGGGCCGGCACGAAGGAGCCCGCCTGGGCCATCAACGCTATGAGGGCCGTCTGCCTGAGGAAGGTCGACTTGCCCGCCATGTTCGGACCGGTGATCAGGGCGAAGGCGGGAGCGTCCGGCCTGCCGGCGGAGGAGTCCAGGGCGATGCCGTTGGGCACGAAGGACCGGTCCGGCAGGTGAGCCTCCACCACGGGATGACGCCCCTCCGCGATCCTGAGGACGGGCTCGTCCGCGAGGCGCGGCCGCGAGTACCCTCGCGCCGTGGCCGCCCACGCGAAGGAGGCGAGGCAATCGCGCGCCGCCCACGCGCGCCCCAGCGCGAGCATGGAAGCCACCTCGGCCTTGACCTTGTCCCGGACGTCGAGGAAAAGCCTTCGCTCGAGATCGACGATCCGCTCGGTGGCGCCGTTTATCTCGCTCTCCAATTCGGTGAGTCGGGCCGTCGTATAGCGCTCCCCGGCGACGAGGGATTGACGCCGGATGAAATGGGACGGCACCGCGTCGAGCTTGCCCTTGGACACCTCGAGGTAATACCCGATGATCCTGTTGAAGCGGACCCGAAGCGTCGGGATCCGGGTCGCCGCCTTCTCCTCCTCGATATAGGCGTCGAGGACCTCGCGCGAACCGGCCTTGAGGGAACGCAGCCTGTCGAGCTCCTCATCGTAGCCCTCCCTTATGAGGTCCCCCTCGGTGAGGAGGACGGACGGCTCGTCCTTTATGGCCGACTCGACGAGGGCGGCGACCTCGCTCGCGCGGGCGAGCGCCTCGAGCTCGTCCTCTCCCGGCGCGAGAGACGGCGGCGGCCCGCCGGTACGCGGCTCGATCTGCCGCGACGCGCCGGCGGGCGGGGCTTGAAGGATGGATCCGCAGCGGGCGCAGGCGCGGATGGATTCGGCCGCGGCGAGGAGGTCCTTGGCGTGGGCTTTGTCCATCGCGACCCTCGAGGCGAGGCGCTCGATATCCCGCACCGAGCCGAGCGATTCCCGCAGCGAGGCGAGGAGGCGCTGGTCGCGGTACAGGAAGTCCACCGCGTCGAGACGCGCCTCCGCGCCTTCGCGGGAGCGCAGGGGCTGGAGGAGCCAGTTCCTCAGGAGCCTCGCGCCGGGCGCGGTCTTCGTATAGTCCAAAACCGCGATCAAGCTGAAGGCGCGTCCGGAATCGCTCAAGTTCCGGACTATCTCGAGGTTCCTGCGGCTCCCCTCGTCGATGGCTACGTACTCGTCGTCCCGATAGGGCAAGGGCGGCGCGAGATGGGGCAGGCCCGAACGGGCGGTTTCGTCCACGTAGCGCAGGAGGGCTCCGGCCGCCGCCATCTCCGGCGCAGCCTCATCGAAGCCGAAGCCTTTGAGGGAATCGACGCCGAAGCGCCTGGCGATGTCCTTGGAGGCGGCGGAGGGATCGAAGCTCCAATCCGGGTATTTCCCGACCACGAGACCTTCGAGCTCGCCGATCGCATCGGCGATCGCCTTGTCCTCGAGGAGAGATTGCTGCACGAGCATCTCGCGGGGCGACAGCCGGTACAGCTCCGCCCGGAGGGCCTGCGCCTGACCCGCGGAGTCCTCTTCCGGTCGGGCGAAGGCCCGGAATTCGCCGGTGGAAACGTCGAGGTAGGCGATGCAGAGGCGCGCCGAGCTTCGCTCGGCGAGGCGAGAAACGGGGAGGCGGCAGGCGGCGACGAGGTAGTTGTTCGAGGATTGGTCTAGGAAGTCCTCCTCCACGGTGGTTCCGGGCGTAACGACTTCGACCACGTCGCGATCGACGATGCCCTTGCCCGCTCCGGGCTCGGAGAGCTGCTCGCAGACGGCGATCTTCCTGCCGTGCCTGAGGAGGCGCGCGATGTAAGACCTCGCTGCATGGTAGGGCACGCCGCACATCGGCTCTCCCTGCCTGTGCGTGAGCGTCAGGTCGAGGAGGGAGCTCGCCTCGATCGCGTCCTCGAAGAACATCTCGTAGAAGTCCCCGAGCCTGAAGAACAGGATCGCGTCCCGATGCCGCGCCTTGATAGCCCGGTATTGATCCATCATAGGGCTGCGCTCGGCCATGGCGTTGCATTATAGCCGCGAAAAAGGTAGGCTTCAAGGCGAGGCTTTCGCGAGGAGGGTAGGTGGAAGAAGCGGTTTTATACAAATCGGAGGATGCCACGATCTACATGAAGGCGACGGGCCACGTGACCGCCCTCGTCTGCCCTCCCCTGAAGGCTGCCGTATTCGGCCGACTCGACTCGCCCCCTCGGGTGGAAAAGGTCTACCTCGACCTCACCGACTGCGAATACATGGATTCGACCTTTCTCGGCCTCATAGTCGGGACGCAGAAGCGCTTTTCGCGCCTTGCGGGCGGCCTCCGGGGCGCGTGCGGGACGATCGTCCTGTTCGGCGTGAACGAGGCATGCAAAGGACTATTGCGAACGATCGGCGTGCTCGGGATGGTGGAGATCGCGGAGGCCCCTCCACCCTTCCCGAGCGACCTTGAGCGCCTCTCCGGGGAGGCCCCGGCGAGCGCCCGCTTCCTCCTGGAAGCCCATGAGGAGCTATCCGAGCTCTCGGCCGAGAACCGCAAACGATTCTCCGTCCTCTCGTCGGTGCTCAAAAAGGCCGCGGACGCGGAAGGTAGCAAGGACTGACGCAGCGCAGCCGGCATCCCGCCGGCGAGGCCGCCGCCGCGGACTCCCGATCCGCCCGCGCTACTGCGTTTGGGCCGTTCCGGTGAGGGCCTGTATCACGTCGGCCGTTATATCGATCATCGGACTGTACCAGAGTACGGAGTTCATCACCGAGTCGCTGCTCTTCAGGTTGATCACGAGCGAATAGCCCTCGGTCTCGGCCACATTCTGGATCTGCTTGTACAGTCCCTGCGAGAAGAGATCGGTCGTCGCCAGCTTTTTTGCCTGGTCGTCGAGCTCGACTTGCTTGGCGCTTACGAAATCCGTCAATGCCTTCGTCTTCCTGTCGATGTCGTCCCTGAGCTTGAGCGACGCGGCCTTGTCCCCGGCCTTGTCGGCGTCGGCCTTCTGCGTCATGAGCCGCATGATTTCGGCGCTCATCGCGTCGATGTCGGTCTGGACCTGAGACTTCTTCTTCTCGAAATCCTTGACCGCCTGCGCGTCCTTCGAATAGGCCGCGATCACCTTCGAGAGGTCGACGACGGCTATCCTCGTTATCTGCTGCCCCGAGACCGCCGTCGGCCCGACGGCGAACGCCAGCGCGAGCAAGCCGATCATCGCAGCCGTCTTCTTAGCGTCCATCGCCACCTCCTTCCTTCAATTCAAGGGCTGCGTGATGCTGATCACCGGCACCGGCGTCCCGCCAGCCAGCCAATTTATCTTGGAACCGTCGAAGAAGAATCGCCATGCGAAATAGAATCGGAATGGGAACTGCTGGATGGAGAACCGGAAGCCGAAGCCGAGGCTCATCGCGACATTGGTCCATCCCAGGTTCGCGAACGAGGGCCTGCTGTCGTCCGCGGTCGGGTTCGGCAGGCTCATGTCGACGAGGCCGCCTTGAGTCAGGAGCGCAGCCGCGTCGTAGAATCCGTCGATCCAGATATACTGCTCCAGGATAGGCATCCTGAGCTCGACCCAGTTCTCCCACATTCCAACGCCCTCGAAGCCGAGCAGCTCCGTCCAGCCGCGCGCGTTGAAGGTACCGTCCAGCGAAAGCCAGTCGGTCGTGACTTGGGGCTCGCTCATCCCCGGCCACGCCCCGAGAGTGGAATAGCTCGAATGCGCGCCAAGGACCATTTTCCAACTCCACTTTTCGAACATGGGAATGTTGAACAAGGTTGTATACGCCTCGAGCCTGCTCTCGGTCTTGAAATACTGCTGGGCCTCCCAGGGATCGGGGAAACCGGCCCAGGTAAGGCGCTCGCTCGCATAGAAGCCCCTGCTGGGATTGTAGGACAGGTCGAGGTCGTTGAGATAGGCGCGCCCGACCAGCTTATTGTTGAGCCTCCACACGTCATTGTACTCGCGCAGTGTCTCCAAGGCGGGGCGGTAGCGCGTCGCGTCGTACGATTGGTTCTCGACGCCCAAGCCGAGGATGCCGCCGATCCCGAGATCCCCGACGGGCGTCCGGAACACGTAGCCGGTCGAGAAGCCGAGGGAGATTTCCCAATCCTCATAGGGCATCAGATAGGCCACGGGTATGGAATAGAGCGAATATCCGCCGGGCACGGGAACCGTGTAGGGATCGGGAACTCCAGAGTCGAATAGAGGAGGAAGGCTGTCTTGGCCGGTCGAGAGCTGCCTGTGCGCGACAGTGAGGTTCACCCCTCCGGAAAAGAGGGGGCCGAAAAAATACCGGTCGGTGTAGCCGAAGGTGAGCGACTGATCGGTGAACGAGAAAGTCGTATCTATCGAAAAATCGGTCCCGTTGCCGAAGAAGTCGCGATCGTCCCATTTAATCATGCCAGAGAGCGGGAACGCATTGGGGTCGCCGCCCAGGCCGCTCAGGGTCAAGCCGAACTGGATATCCGAGGTGCTCTGCTCCTCCACGGATATTACGAGATCCATGAGGTTCTCGGCCGAGCCCGGGAACATCTGCGGATCGACCGCCGTGAAGTACTGGAGGTTGTAAAGATTGCGCAGCCCCTCCATGATCTTCGCCTTGGAGAAGATATCGCCCACTTCCAGGGGAAGCTCTCGGTACAGCACGAAGTCCTTGGTTTTCTTATTGCCCTTGAAGCTGATGCTCTCGATGTGCGCCCTGTCCTGCTCGACTATCTTCAACTTATACGAAATGCTGTATTTGTCCTGGTCCCGGGTCTCCTCGAGGTTGCTGGTATTGTAGATGTAGCCCGACTCGTAATAGAGGTCGTCGATCTTGGATTTCTCCTGCATGAGCCTGGTCAGGTTCAGGATCATGCCCGGCTTGTCGCTCACGAAGCCGGCGAGCTTCTCGGTGGAGAAAATGGTGTTGCCCTCGAAGCTTATCCCGCCGAAGAGCCACTGCTTGCCCTCTTTCACCACGATGGTGAGGATGAGCCAGTTCTTCGAAGTCTTGGCGTCCTTCACGTAGCTCCGCACGACGTCCTCGACGGCCGCGTCGACATAGCCCCTGCTCTTGTAGTAGTCGACGATCGTCTTCTTGTCGTCCTCGAGCTTGGATTCCTGGAAGGCCCCGTTCTGGAGGAAGCCGCTCTCTTTTATGCTCAGCTTGCTCTTGAGCGTCTGCGTGGAAACGGCCGTGTTGCCGCTGAAGCGGATCTCCTTCACCGCCACCTGCGAGCCCTCCGAGACGCTGAAGGTGAGGACGATCGAATTCCTGCCCTTCCCCTTTGAAGCGCTCGAGGACACGGTCGCGTCCGGATAGCCGTGTTCCAGGTAAACCCGCCGGACCGCGAGCTCGTCGACTCGGGATTTGGCCTGGCTGTATATTTCACCCGCCTTCTCGGTCACCGCGTCGAGTATGTCGGAAGTCTTGAGGCCCGAGTTACCCGTCGCCCGCACCGCCTCGATCGCCGGTTTCTCAGAGACGATGATCTTTATCGTGACGTGACTCTTGGTCGCGTCCGTTGGGAGGGCGGACGGATCGATCTTCTCGAACCAATCGAGTTCGTAAACCTTCGACTGAATCTCCATCCAGAGATCCTCGGTGAAGTCCTTGCCGATATAGGCCTTGGTGGCCGAATCGAGCTCGTGCTTGTCCGCGTGCACGACGCCCTGCCACTCTATCGAGGCTATCGGCTTGCCCCAGAACCAATCTGAGCCGGTTTGAGTCGCGGCCGGCTCGGAAGCCGTCCCGGCGGCAGGCGTTGCGATCTCCGGTGACGGCGCCGGTACGAGCGCGGGAGCAACGGGAGCTTCGGGAGCAACGGGAGCTTCGGGAGCGGCGGGACTTTCAGGAGCCGCGGGAAGCGCTGGATTTGTGGGAGCCGGAGGCGGAGGAGTCTCCCCGGCGTTCGGCGGCGAGACGGAAGGGACGGCGACCGTTGAATCCGCCGCTTGCGGGGCGGCGGGAGCGGCGCTCGTGTCGGCTGCCTGGGCCGAGAGCGCCGCGGCAAAAAGAAAGAGGGAGGTCAGTATCGCGAGTCGCTTCATGGTACTCCTCATCTTCAATAGGAGAGCCGCCAGCTCAGGCTGAGGCTTTGTTCAATGATAAATTGGCCGTTCCAGCTCGTCGGATTCACGTTCCATTGGAATATTCCGAAAGGCGAATCCATCTCCACGCCGACCTCTAAGTCGACGCCGAGATCCGAGTTTAATGTCAAGGTATTGGCGCCAGCAAGAGGGTTGCTGATCAGGCTCACCGACGCGTGCGAGAAGATCGAATCGGCCAGGTACTTCCCGGCGAAGAGCTCGGTCTGATCGAAATAGCGGCTGAGCGGGTCGCCTGTCACCGTTTGGGAATTTCCCGAGAGATCTATCAGCCAGTTCTGGAGCACTTGAGTCCTGAAATAGAACATGTCCAGTCCGAACGCGTCGCGTACCTTGTCCTCGAACAACCTCGTGACGTTGAGCTGGGGTACGAACAGGTCGCTCACGGAGATCACCGCGTTCTTGATGGAATCCGGGCTGGCGACGGTGTAGGTGCCGTTCGGAGAGGCGCCTACGAGGTTCTGTCCCATCAGCAGGGCGATCTGCGGTTCGGTCATGGGAGGATCTGAGCTGAGCTTCGGCTGGAAGCTCGAAATCGGCGAGTCATCCGCCTGAAGCGTGATGAGGACGGGAGCCTCGTTGATCCTGTCGCGCAGCTCGGCCAGAAGGGTGACTCTGGGATCGAAGTGGTCCCTGCCTTCGTTGAATACGATCTTGCCGTTTTTAAGGAAGAAATCCCTCTGGATATAGAAGACCTCGCCGCCCCGCAGGGCCACGTTCCCCTTGAGAGTGTAGTCGTCGCTGGCCTGATCGTATCGTATCGCCAAGAGGCTCGAGGGATCCGAATAGCCCATGACGGCCGGGACGTTGAGGGAGGGAAAGAATACCTGGACGCCTCTTCCGAAGCGCACGTTGGCGCCTACCGACAGGAAGGGCTGGGGCCGCCCGGAATCGGCGGAGCCCTGGGCCCACGTGGCCGGAGTGACGACGACTGTGCCTTTGTCGAGGAAGACGGCGCAATCGATGGCCAGCACATCGCCCTCCAGGGCGAATTTGAGGTCGGCGGCGGCCTCTCCCTGCGCATGGATACCGAGAATAACCGAGTCCGCACGCACCTTCGTCCCTTCGAGGGTCCGCAACGAGGCCCTGAGGCCCGCCGGAATCCAATGGTCGAAGGTGGCTTGGCACTCCAGGGCTATCGCGGCCTTGCCCGCCGGTATCGACGGGACGGTGATGCTCACCTTCCTGCCCTCCGCGATTATCGCGCCGCTGAATGGGCCTGCGGCGTCGGCGAGCCAGCCCAGGACCTTGAGCGACGCGTCCGCGAGATCCACCTCGCCCGAGATCTCCGGATCGTTCGCCAGACCTGACGCGCGGAATCCCCCTTTGGCCTTTCCCGAGACGATCTTTATCAGCGAGGACGGCATCAGGGGCTCGAGCAGCCCCAGGTCGAATTCCAATCCCTGCACCGACAGGTCGATGTTCCTTCCATCGTAAAGGCAGGAGACCTCCGCGCGCACGGGGAAGGGCGCGCGAAGGCTCGCGGAAAAGGAGCCCCCGGCCGCGTACTTGAACCGCAGCTCCCCCGAATTGCCTCCGACGAAGGAGACCGAGCGTCGATCGGCGGACGCCGAGAAAGGCCAGACCGCCGGACTCGCCGAGCCGACGGCGAAGCCGATCAGGCTCCCTTTGGCCTCGTAGTTCGCCAGCATCTCCCCGAGAGGGGCGCCCGCCTTGGTCGAAGCGCCCTGCGCGGCGAGCGAGAACTTGAGGCTGTCCCCGCCCAGGGTGCCGGCGAAGTCGAGCGAGACGATCGCCGCGGCGTCGGCGAAGGCGAAGGTCGCGGCCCCGTTGGAAATCGTCTGACCTTGATAAGCGGCCTTCAGGTCGTGGAGCGATAGTCCCTTCGCGTTATAGCTGCCCGCGGCCGAGAGGGCGAGAGTCTGGTCGAGGTAGCGGCCGTCCCTCAAGGTCAGATCGAATTCGACCGACGGATCCGCCAAGTCGCCCTCGACGGCTATTCTTCCGTCGGCCGAGCCGTCGACCGGCAGCTTCCCGAGGCGCGCGAGAGGCGAAGCCACCATATCGACGACGCCTTCGAATTTGCCCCCAGTGTAGCTCGCGTCGATCGCGTAGGATTCCGGCGGCGCGGCGGCCTTCACCCCTCCGGGGGCGGAAAGCCTGGCGGAGATACGCACTGTCGGTGAACTCGCGAGAGAATAGGCGATAGTCGCGCTCCCGAAAAGCGTGGAGAATTTATCCGCGATTCGCAGCTTTCCGAGCTCGGCGTCGGTCGGCCCGAAATCCCCGGCCAGGGATATTTCGGGCAGGACGGCCAGCTTTTCCCCGGTCGGCACGAGGGAGAAGTCGGCCATCGAGAGATGCCAGTCCTGGAGCGAGGCGAATCGGCCCTCCGCGTCGACCGTCGCCAGGAAGAGTCCGCCGCCGAGCGGGATCGGAAGGCCCCTGGCCTTGGCCGATACATAGGTATCCTTATCCGCGGTCCGAGCCGAGACCTCGAGGCCGTAGTCGCCCGTAACGGAAAGGGTCGGGCCCGAAATGGTTCCCCTCATCGCGTAGGGAATGTCCTTGAGGGAGAGATTCGCGTCAAAGGCGAGCCTTCCTGCCTCGGAAAGATCGATTTTCCCCGAGCCTTCCACCGAATAGCCGGCGACGGAAACCATGGCCCGCTTTACGGATATCGTCGCGGAAGTGCCCGAGAGGGAGAGGAGGGCGAAGGCGCCGGGCGCGGAGCTGGACACGACGGTGAGGTCGGGAGCGGACCACGAGAAGCGCCGAAAATCGCTCGACGCGAAAAGGCTCCCTCCGAGCTTGAGGCTCGAGACGATGGCCAGAGCCTGGGGGGAGTCCAAGAGGACCGCGATTATCGGCCGCAGGGGCTCCATATCGAGCGCCTCGAAGTCGACGGAAAGCTCGAGATCCGGATTGGGTCCGAACGAGACCGAGCCTTCGCAGCCTATGAGGGACGTGTCAGTCCCGGCCCCCGCCTCCCCCGAGAAGAGGGGTACCGACGGGTCCGTTCCGCCGCCCTCGGAACTCGGAGGCCTGAGCGACAGCTTGAAATCGGCGTGCTCTCCCTTCCTGGACGCGGTGAGGGCGATATCCTTGAAGACCGTGCCGCCGATCAGGGCCTGATCGGCGAAAGCCGCGTACTCGCCTCCGTGGCCGATGAGCTTCACGGAAGACGAGACGCCGAGGCTCCCGTCGGCCAGCGAAAGCTTAACGTCGAGGATGCCGTCCGGCGAGAGATCATCGAAGCGGAATGAGCCCGCGTACTCGACACTGTCGCCGCCGAGCTCGACGCGCGCCTTCTCGACCTCCATGGAAATGGCATCCCCGCGGACGGCGAGCTCCGCCCGCGCGCCCGTCCGATGCCCGGGCAGGAAGCCCGGAGGGAGATAGCCCGAAAGCCGCGCCTCGAAGCGGACTTTCGAGAGGTCCGAGCCCGGAGCCCGTATCGATAGACTGCCTTCATACGGCATCTCGAGCCAGGGCTCGAGCGAGGCGTAGCGCCCGAACAGTCTAAGGCTGCTCGAGGGCGCGAAGCCGTCCATCAGGAGCGCGACCGAGGATTCCCCGCCCCCGAAATCGACGCGGACGGCCGCATCCACGGGGGCCCTGTCCTTCACCTTCGTCAGCGCGAGTACCCCGTCCCCGAAAACGAGCTCGAAGCGCTGCATGGACAGGGAGAAATCGTTCGACTCCGCCGCCACCGACAGGGCTAGCCTCGCCTTCTTGAAGTCCCGCGAGAGCGAGCCCGACACCGAGATCGGGCCCGAGATCGGACCGGGCCCCGGAACGGCGCTTTCGAACGAGAACGAGCCGTCAAGAGAGACCGACGGCTCGCTCCTGGCCGTCGAGAAGCTCGCCGAGCGCGCTTGGAAGGCCAGGGTTCCGCTATTCTCGAGGGACAGCCTCAACGCCAGGTTCTTCCCTGAAATGCTTATCTTGGGCATGCCGCCGCCGCCCCCTCCCACGCCGAAGAAGGCGGCCAGCCTATCCATCACGGCCTCATCCTCCGGAAGGCTCAGGTCGATCGTGGCATCCTCGAGCTCGAGCCCGGAAAAAGCCTCCAAGCCCTTGCCGCGAAGGACGGCGAGGATATCGTAGACGACCCGTACCTTGCGCGCGGTCAGGATCTTCCTCCCACGGGGAGACGAAATCGCGAGCTGGGTGAAGGAGACGGAGCGGAGGATGGAAGGAGACAGGGCATCGAAGGAGAGGGACAGACCGAGGACGCCCTCGACCCGAGCCCTAAGCGACCCTATGCTCGCCGAAACCACGCGGCCGGTCGCCTCGTTGAGCCTGGGGACAAGTACGAATACGGCGAGGGCCACGAGTAGAAGTGCCGCTATAGCCGTCGAGGCGCGTTTCATGAGGATCATGATCGTACCCATCACGATAGCACGCTCTCCATCTCCTCGTCATTATCGGCTTAGCGACGTCGAAACGCGCTTGCGCTCCCCGGTCCACAGAGGCTAACCTCGAGCCCATGACCCTTGCAGGACATGAGCCCCTCCGCCGATTCGTCGTACTGGAAGGCGTCGACGGCGCAGGCACGACCACCCAGCTCAGACTCGTTGGCGAGGCCTTGGAAAGGGCCGGCGCGCCTTATTGGACGACCAGCGAGCCGACGGACGAGCCCGAGGGCCGCCTGATACGCCGCATCCTCTCGGGAGAGCTCCGCCGCGATCCAGGCACCCTCGCCCGCCTCTTCGCCGCCGACCGGAACGAGCACCTTCGCGGCTCAGGCGGAATACTCGAGCGGCTCGCCCTGGGAGAGATCGTCGTCTGCGACCGGTACGTCCTTTCGAGCCTCGCCTACCAAGGGGTGGCCTGCGGTCCGGAGCTGCCGGCCGAGCTTAACGCCGGCTTTCCCCTCCCCGAGCTCCTCTTCTATTTCGACCTGCCTCCGGCGCAGTCCCTGCGGAGGCTCGGCGATCGTGAGCGCCTCGACATATTCGAGGAACTGCCCTTCCAGGAGCGAGTCGGCGCCGCGTACAATGCCGCCCTCGCTTCCTGCGAGGGCTCAGGCATGAGGATCGTGAGAATCGACGCGTCGCGCTCCGTCGAGGAAGTGAATCGCGGGATCTTGGATACGATAAGCGCCTCCCTCCGCCTGTCCCTCGCGGATGACGTGGAGTAAACAACCGTAAAAGGCGGAGGTTTCGCCCTTCCGGCCCCTGAACTCCGGCCGCCGGAATGCCGATACTCGAAACGTATGGGAAATCGCCTCGCCCTGGCCGCGGTATTGCTCGCCTGCGCCGTCTACGGGGCGTCGGCATATCCCGTCTATTATAAGGAACAATATTACCGCCTCTACCACGTCCACTATATCGAGTACCCCGACGACGCCATCGAGAACATATATTGGCTCGAGAGGGCGAAGCAGGCGGATTTCTGCAACCCCCTCTACGCTTTGGCGAAGATCGAGGACGAGCGACACTGGGAGCGCTACCGCTACCTTCTCGACATGCACCTCGACCTCAAGCTCATCGAGCAGCACCTCGTCCTGGGCTCGAAATTCGACAAGCGAGTCGCATACTTCTTCAACGCGCCGTGGAAGGACCAGAATCTCGACAGCCTCAAGACCGCCGAGACAGCCTACGAGGCCGCGCTGAGCTACTGGAACGAAGCGAAGGAGCTCGCGGAGAAGGCCATGGCGATGCGCTGGGTCCTTCTCGACGATGCGGAGAATTGGACGGACGAGGCCTATAGGATCGACCAGGGCGAGCTCGATTACGCCCAGATAATCGGGAACCAGCTGACTCGCCTCAGGAAGGTCCGCGCCGATTTCGAGAAGATGGACGGAAGCACGTATTAGAAGGCCGACAAAGGACAATGAACGATACCTCGCGAGGGGTATGAGGCCCTCCTCCGAATCACCGAATCAGCATCGCGTCGCCGTAGCTGAAAAAGCGGTAGCGCTCGCGCACGGCCTCCGCGTAGGCGCCGATCACGGCCTCCCGCCCGGCGAAGGCGGAGGCCAGCATGAGCAGAGTCGATCTCGGCGTGTGGAAATTGGTGAAAAGCATGTCGACGGCCTTGAAGCCATAGCCCGGATATATGAATATCCTCGTGCTTCCCCGTCCCGCCCTGAGGCCCTTCCCCTCTTCCCAGGCCGCTTCGAGGCTGCGCAGACTCGTGGTCCCCACCGCGAGCACGGGCCTGCCCTCGGCCTTGGCCGACATGACCTCGCCGGCCGTGGCCTCGGGTATGGAATACTCTTCCTCGTGCATCGCGTGCCCTTCGACGGTCTCCGTCCGGACGGGGAGGAAGGTGCCGAGGCCCACGTGCAGGGTGACGACCGCCCGCCGGATCCCCTTCGCGTCGAGCGAAGCCAGGATGCCCTCGGTGAAGTGGAGACCGGCCGTCGGACAGGCGGCCGAGCCCAGCTCCCGCGAGTACACGGTCTGATATCGCTCATCGTCCTCCGGCCCGTCTTCCCGTTTGATATAGGGAGGCAGTGGCACGTGGCCGACGCGCTCGAGGTAGTCCTCCGTCACGGGCGGGTCGAAGGAGACGAGGACCGTGTCGGGCCCGGCCTCTCGCGAGGCGCCGGGCCCGAGAATCTCCGCACCGACTCCCTCCGGGAAGGAATACCGCCTGCCCGGACGCTGCCGCCTCAGCTTCGACGCGACCGCCTCCCAGACGCCGGCCTCCCTCCTCCTCAATAGGAGGAATTCGGCCCTGGACCCCGTGTCGACGGCCTTGCCGTAGATGCGCGCCTTGCGGACTCGGGAATCGTTGAAGACCATGAGGGTCCCGGGCTCGAGGCAGTCAACCAGGCGTGCTACCGTCGAGTGCGCGCGCTCGCCCGTGGCCCTGTCGAGGATCATGAGGCGGGACTCGCCGCGGCGCTCGGAAGGATGCTGGGCTATCAGGTCCTCGGGAAGGTCAAAAGAGAAATCGTCCGTCCTCACTGGGGGGCTCCATGTCGAGATGGCGGTAGGCGGCCGCCGTCGCGATGCGTCCGCGCGAGGTGCGGGCCACGAGGCCCGCCTGGATGAGATAGGGCTCGTAGAAGTCCTCGAGGCTGTCGACGCCCTCCCCCACGGTTATCGCGAGGGTCTCGGCCCCGACGGGCCCGCCCGCGTACTTCTGGATGATCGCCCGGAGGATCTCGCGGTCGAGCCGCTCGAGCCCGAGGGCGTCTATCTCGAGCCTGTCGAGGCCGCCGCGCACGGTGGCGAGGGTTATTCGGCCCTTCCCGTCGACCTGGGCGAAGTCCGCATCCTGCGCAGGAGCCTGTTCGCGATCCGCGGAGTGCCCCTGCTCGACGCGGCGAGGAGGGCCGCGGCGTCCTCGTCCACCTCCACTCCGAGTATCGCCGAAGAGCGGTGGACTATGGACTCGAGCTCGACCGCGTCGTAGTAGCCGAAGCGCAGGGAAATCCCGAAGCGGCTCGCGAGGGGCGCCGATACCGTGCCCGCCTTGGTCGTGGCTCCGACGAGGGTAAAGGGCGGCACGGGGATGCGCACCGTCCTGGCCGCGGGCCCCTGCCCGATCACCCAGTCGAGCTCGAAGTCCTCCATGGCGATGTAGAGCATCTCCTCGATCGCCGGCTTGAGCCGGTGTATCTCGTCGATGAAGAAGACCGAGCGCTCCCGGAGAGTCGTGAGGATGCCCGCGAGGTCCTTGGGCTTGTCGAGGGCTGGCGCGCTCGTCGGCTTGAAGTCGGCGCCGAGCTCGTTCGCCACTATGAGGGCCAAGGTGGTCTTGCCGAGGCCGGGCGGCCCCATCAGGAAGAGATGGTCGAGGGCCTCCCCGCGGTCGCGCGCCGCCCGTATGAATACCTCGAGGTTCTTCTTGAGCGCCTCCTGACCCTGGAATTCCGAGAGAAGCCTGGGCCTGAGGGAGAGCTCGCGCGCGTCCTCCTCGGGCTCGAAGGATGGATCCGTGGCGCGCGTCATCCGTCAAGCTCCCGCGGAGAGGTCGAGCAGAGCGACCCGAAAGACTTCACGCTCGCGCTCGCCGCGAGCGGAGCCATCGCCTTGCGCGGACACGGAGGCGGCGGCCTCGAGCACGGCCTTCTCCGCCGCCTTGCGGTCGAAACCCATGTCGGCGAGCGCCCTGACCACGTCGGCCCACTCGCTTGCCTTCCCCTTCCCGCCCCTCGTCCCGAGATCCGGCGCACCGACGAGCTTTCCCTTGAGCGCGAGCATCATCTTCTGCGCGAGCTTGGGGCCCACACCGGGTATCCTCTGCAGCGCCGCGAGGTCCTCGGCGTCGAGGGCGGCGCCGAGGGCCCCGGGCTCGATGCCCGAGAGGATGCGCAGCGCCTGCTTGGGGCCGATGCCCTCGACCTTCATGAGCTCGCGGAAGACGGCCCGGTCCGACTCGGTAGGGAAGCCGTAGAGCCGCATCCCGTCCTCGTAGTGATGGAGCCACGCGAAGGCTCGAGCCTCGTCTCCGATGCGGCCGAAGTCGTCAACGGATCGCGCCGGAACTGCAAGCTCCCACTCCACCCCGCCCGTGTCGATGCAGATCGTATCGGACCGCTTCTCGCTGAGCCTGCCGGATATGCTGTTGAACATGTCGGGGGAGTATAGAACGCATCGCGGCGAATCGCAATTGCCTTGACGGGACGCCCAGACGCGGTAAAACCGCTCGGGACATCCCGCCCGTCCCGGTTCAGGAAGGGGCCTCGGCCGAGCCTCCTTCGGCCGCTTCCGGATCGTCAGTCTTGAAGTTGTCCGTCTCGCTTCTCAGGTCCTCCGTAGCGGCGCCGAGTTTCTGAGCCACGTTCTGCAGGAAAATCGAAGCTGAAGCGATTTCCTGGACGCCGATCGCGATCTCGTCCATTCCTCGGTTGACTTCGGCGGAGATGTCCGATACCTGCCTCGCCGACTTGGTGACGAGCTCGACCGTCCGACTCATTTCTCCGGCCGCGTTCTTTACGGTGGCCGTTACTTCGTTCAAATCCGTCGTGGCGCCGACTATCTGCTCGCCGCCCAGGACCAGCTCCTGCGTATTATCGTTGATCTCCTCGAGCGCCCCGATCGTGGACCTTATCCCCTCCCGGAGGTATTCGAAGGACTTCTCGCTATTGGTCGAGGCGCTCGCCGCGATCTCGACCTTCTTGAGGATATCCTTGATGACCGTATTGATCTCCTTGGCGGACCGCGCGGAAGTCTCGGCCAACTTGCGGATCTCGTCGGCGACGACCGCGAAGCCTCGGCCGTATTCCCCCGCGTGCGCGGCCTCGATCGCCGCGTTCATGGCGAGGAGATTCGTCTGCGCGGCTATTTGGTTGATCGTCGCGGAGGCCGCGACGATGCCTTCGGCGAGAGACTGTATCCCGCCGCTGGCCTCTGTGGCCTCCTCGATCGCCCGGCCGCTCTTATCGATCGTAGCGGTCAGCGCCTCCGCGGCGTCCTTCTTCGCGTTTATCACCGCGGCGACATTCCGGAGCTGCGCTATCATCTCCACGACCGAGGCGGAGGTCTGCTCGACGGCGGCGGCCTGAGTGCTGGCAGTGCCTTCGAGGCCTCGGACCGTTGCGTCGATCTCCTCCATCGCGGATGACACGGAGGCGGCTTCCTCGTCGAGACGGCCGATCCGCTTCGTGATCGACTGTACGTTGGAGGAGATCTGCGTCGCGGCGGACGCCGTCTCCTCCACGTTCGCGACCAGGTCCTGCTTTTGGGCAGCGACATCGGCAGTGGAAGCCTTCACCCTGGTTACGATCTCTCGAAGCTTCCCGACGAACTTGTTGAAATGATCGGCCAGATCGCCTATCTCGTCATTCGCCCGCGCGCTGAGGCGCGCATTGAGGTCTCCTTCCCCTTCGGCAAGATCTTTAAGAGTGAATGTAATGCGGCGTATGGGCTTCACGATGATCCTCGACAAGAGAAGCGCGGCGAGGATGGTGAGGATCACGCCGGCGACGAGGAGGGAGAGGAGGTTGGCCAGGAGGGAGTCCCTGGTCGCGTCGACCTCCTTGAGCGGGACGGCGAGGCTTATATTCCAGCCGGGACTGTTCGGGACGGGCGCGAAATATGCCGTAACCTCGCCGCCGTCGGGCCTGAAGTACGATATGGCGCCCGGCTGACCCGACTGCATCGCCTTGCCCGCGGCGTCGAGGCCCTTCCACCCCGCCTGCGCCGATTCGAGGAGGTTCAGATTGAGGACGATGTCCTTGCTCGGGTGGGCTATGACGATTGATCTGGCGTCGACGAGGTAGGCGTAGCCCGTACTGCCGATCTTGACCGTCGATACGATCGCGCTCAGCGCATCGGCCCTCATCTGGAAGGCCACGAGCCCGATCCGCCTTCCGTCCCGCCCGATCACCGCCTTGGCGAGAACGACGACAGGCACGCCGAGGGATTTGGATATCGCCTCGTCGGCGACGACGTAGTCCTGCCCGTTCTTCATTATTTGGCTGAAGTAGCCCCGGTCCCCGATATTGCCTCGTCCGCCGATCGTCGTGAAATAGGATCCATCCGGATATGCGAAAATCAAGGCGCCGCCCTCGGCCGAGGTGAGCTTGGCATAGTCCTTCAGCGCCGACTCCAGGCTCTCCCTGTCGCCCGAGACCACCCGGGGGGCCACGGATACGAGGTTGAGCTGAGAATGGAGCTTATCCAGGAGCTGGCCGATCTCGGCCGCCCGCGCGTTCGAGATCTGCAGATTCTCGCTCTTTACCAGCTCGGCGATGGCGGCAGAGAGCCTGAGCCCGATCACTACGGTGATCAGACCGAGCAGAAGGCCGACCAGAATGCTGAAGATAAGGGTGATGCGGACCGAAAGCGAGACGCGACGTGCCATAAGATCTCCCGGAGACGATACTACAACGTTATCATAGTATAAACGATCGAAACAAAAGTATCAAAAGCGTCGCGCCCGCGACGGGCGCGCCCGGTTTGACAGACTCCGGCGCGGCGGGTCATGATCGCCGTCGTGGCCACCATGATTCTCGTCCTGATCGGCTTCCTGCTCGCGCTCCTCGCGATCGGGATCGCCCTCTACCTGGCTACGCCTCGTCCCTACAGGTCGGCGGGCACCGTCGTCGATTCCTACGATAGATGGACGGAAGACGGGATCCTGGAGTTCTATTGGGGCGAGCACATCCATTTGGGTCATTACGGCTCTCCCCCGCGACGCAAGGATTTCCTAGAGGCGAAGGAGGACTTCGTGCGCGAGATGGCGCGCTGGGGCCGTCTCGATCGATACCCTCCCGGAACGAGTGTCCTGGACGTGGGTTGCGGCATCGGGGGCGCGAGTCGCATCCTGGCGCGGGATTACGGATTCGCGGTGACCGGCGTCACCATCAGCCCCAACCAGGTCCGACGCGCCCTGGAGCTTACTCCGCCGGGCCTCCCCGTGCGGTTTCAGATCGACGACGCGATGGCGCTGTCGTTTCCCGACGCCAGCTTCGACGTAGTCTGGTCGATCGAGGCGGGGCCCCACATGCCTGACAAGGCGGTCTTCGCGAAAGAGATGCTGCGCGTACTCAAGCCCGGGGGCGCGCTGGTGGTCGCCGATTGGAATCAAAGAGACGATCGCCGGATACCGCTGGGATTCTGGGAGAAGGCGGTGATGCGGCAGCTCCTCGATCAGTGGTCGCACCCTGCCTTCGCCAGTATCGAGGGTTTTTCCGAGTTGCTGGAAGCGACCGGCCTGGTCGAAGGAAAGGTGGCGACGGAGGACTGGACGGAACAGACCCTCCCGTCCTGGATGGAGTCGATCCTGCAAGGCATCCGCCGACCGGAGGGCCTCGTGCGCTTCGGACTCCGGGGTTTCGTGAAATCCATGAGGGAGGTCCCGACTTTCCTGCTGATGCGGCTCGCCTTCGGCGCGGGACTCTGCCGCTTCGGGATGTTCCGCGCCCGACGAGGCGACCGCGGGGGTCATCCGGCCGGATAGGCGCCGTCTTCGGGGCGCTGTTACTTATCCTTGCGTGCTTTGTTGTTCTCGTAATATAGTATTTTATATATGGAGGACATCTTATAAATGGCAGACCAGTCCGTCGGAATCAGCGACATCGGCCTATACGTCCCCGGCCCCGAGATTGAGATCCAAACGATCGTCGACGAGCGGAGCAGGCGCGAGCCCGGGATCGAGAAGCACATGCGGCGCGCTCAGGCGACGACGGGACAGCGGAAGATGCGCTATACCGATCCCTGGGAAGATACGACGACCCTCGCGGCCCAATCGGCGATCGGCCTGTTGCGGCGGGACCCCGAGATGGACCCCTCGCGCCTCCGCTACCTCGCCGTCGGCACGGAGACGGGGGTCGACCATTCCAAGGCCGTGGCCGCCTACGTGGAGGGTATGCTCCAGAGGGCCGGCGTCGCCATCCCGAGGACGATCTCGACCTTCCAGGTCCAGCACGCCTGCGCCGGCGGCGCCCTCGGGGCGATAGGCGTGGCGGCCCTCCTCTCCCTGAGCAATCGCCGGGGCGAATCCGGGCTCGTGCTGTGCTCGGACATCGCCCGCTACCAGAGCTCGACGACGGCCGAGATCACGCAAGGCGCCGGCTCCGCCGCCCTCCTTATCGAGAGCGATCCCGCCCTCGTCGAGCTCGATCTCTCCGACATGGGCTTCGCGTCGAGCGACGTCGACGACTTCTTCCGGCCCCTGGGATCCGCTGTCGCGATGGTGCGCGGCGGATATTCGAGCCAATGCTACATCGACAGCCTCGATCTCGCGTTCTCCGACCACTGCGATCGCCGCGGCATGAGCCCGGAAGCCGTCATCGAGGCCACCGATTATTTCGTCCTTCACGTCCCGTTCAGGAACATGGCGTTCAGGGCCATGAGGAAGCTGCTCGCGTCGCGCCTCCGCCTCAGCGAAGAGGAGGCCGACGCGATGCTCGAGGCCAAGAGCCTGCGGGCCGGCATCGATCCGATCGCGGACATCGGGAACACCTACACCGCCTCGATCTTCATGTCGCTCGCCTTCCTTCTCGACGCCCAATTCAAGCTGATCGGGGACCGGATCGTCGGCAAGCGGATACTCCTGGCCTCCTACGGCTCGGGCAACACGATGGCCGTGATCTCGGCGAAGGTCGCCCGGAAGGCTCCGGCCGTGCTCGCCCGATGGAAGTCCGACGCGGTGTGGAGCGGCGCGCGGAGGACGGGCTGGGAGGAATACTCGGATTGGCTCGGCCGCTCGAACGGAGGCGCCGGAAGGCCTTCCCCGGGAGACGGCTCCGACCCTCCGAGCGGATCCTTCTATCTCGCCGGCATCCGGGAAGACGGGTATCGTGAGTACGGGTTTCGATAGCGGCATCTCCCGCCGGAAGGCGAAGCACCTGCAGATCTGCGTCGAGCCCGAGCGCTATCCGGTCGAGAGCGGCAGCGGCCGCTTCAACGGCGTGGGCTTCGTCCACAGGGCGCTGCCCGAGCTGGACGCCGGCGCCGTCGACGCCTCTCTCGAGTTCCTCGGCCATCGCATCGCCCTTCCCATCCTCATCTCGTGCATGACCGGCGGCTCGGAAGGGAGCGGCCCCGTGAATCGCGCCCTGGCCGAGGCGGCCCAGGCCGCGCGCATCCCCGTCGGCACGGGATCGATCCGGATCCTCTTCACCGAGAGCGAGCTCTTCGATCAGTTCAGGTTGAAGGCCCTGGCCCCCGACGTCCCCGTGATCGCGAACCTCGGCGCCGTGCAGCTGCGCGAGCTCGGCCGCGACCGCGTCATCGAGACCGTGAAGCGCCTCGAGGTCCAGGCGCTCGCGCTGCATCTGAACGCGGGC
>Ga0181535_10000944_pt1 | contig 40056 bp, 38 predicted proteins | sample PEATcosm2014_Bin_44_FD_119774 | JGI IMG/M metagenome (GOLD analysis project Ga0181535, IMG submission 119774) | Peatland microbial communities from MTU Mesocosm Facility, Houghton, MI, USA - PEATcosm2014_Bin17_30_metaG | ecosystem: Environmental > Terrestrial > Soil > Wetlands > Peat | place... | reverse complement strand
TGGTGTAGACCGGTTTTGAAAGGGCACGGCTTTAGCCGTGCCGCAAAACACCAATAAAATCAACGGGCTTTAGCCCCTGAGGGAAAGCCCATCGGTCTACACCATTTCCGAATCTGCTCTAGAGTCCTGTTCCAGAAGTTCGCATCGGAATTGAGTTGTCATCTTCCGCAGTTTGGCCTGCTTTTCGGCCAATCGGAGTCGAAAGATCTGCGATTCCGGGGTCCGATTTTTGCTGCGAACTTCAGAGACCCCACACTAGGCTCTATAGACATACAGATCTCATGTAAGTGCTTAATAAATAATAGAATTTTCATCCTGAGCGACCGCAGGGAGTCGAAGGATCTGCGGCTGCTTCTCGTCCGCCAGCGTCTGCATCCCCGTCCCGCAAAGAACATTCACTCTTGTAAATTGCTTATCATGAATGAGTTACCTTCGCCGAGAATTATCCGGCAAAGGCGCACAATGAACACATGGGCAGCTCTATCCGAATGCATCCAAGCCAAGTCGGGCAGCATGAACTCAGCCGGCCAGCTCTTCTAGTCCCTGGTCCCCACGTCCCTACCAGCCGGAGAGACCCCCTCCCCCTCTTTTCCCGTGAAACTGTGACATTCCTGCCAACCAACAGAAAATACACCGCTTACGCCCCAAAGTCCCATTACTAACTAGTCAACGGGCGCTATCCTGACTCAAGGCCTAACCGCAAGAAATAAAAAGGCTTACCAGAAAGTAAGCCCTCAATGGCAACAGCGGATTTTCGAAGATTTAGGCCCAAAAACTCAACCTCGAAGGCGGAAAACAGCCTCCGCGTGCAGATTTCGATCTGTCGATGGACTCTCGAATCAGGTAGGACCGCTCAGCGATTGCGAGACGCGACAAACGCAAAGACATTTCCGTCGGGATCACTCACGAGAACTCGATTCCGTTCCTGCTTCGCTGCAATTCCCAGGGCCTTCAACTGCTCGGCCGTCTTCTCGGTGTCCGTCACGCGAAACAGGGTCTCAGGCCCGCCGCCGGCCGCTGCCGCACGAATCTGAATCCGCAAATCCGGAGCGCCAGGCAGGCTCAGCCGCAAGCCCTCTCTGCCTTCCCGCGCTTCAAATCCCAACCCGGCAACGTAAAACTTCCGGGCTGCTTCTACATCGGGAACCGGCACTTCGAAGCCCAGCAGCTTGTCTGAAACCCGGTGCTGGCCCAGATGCAGTCCCTTGTCCAGAGTGTGCCGCGAGCCGGGCATGTATTGCGTGAACTCAGTCACGCGCTTCTCCGGATCGTCCAGAGAAGAGATCAGGTTGCCTGCTCCAGCCTTCCTCACCGGCTTCGGCTGAAGACCGTGCGCCGTCAACGAGGCAACCAGACCGTTGATGTCGTCGGCCTCATAGCAAACATGCATCCAGCCCAGTGGCTGAGCGGGATCGGTCTGTGGATAGATCTCGATGAACTCCCGGTCGTTCACCTTCACAAAGACTTCGGTGGTCTTGCCCGCGGCGTCCGTAAAGCCGAAAGACTCTTCGTAGCCCAGCTTCCCGAGGAAGGCAACTTCCTTGTCGAGATCGCTCACGCGATAGGCAATGTGCCCAATGCCGGTAATCTGGCCGGTCTGTCCAAACGAACGCAACGAACTGACGCATAGAACCGTCAGCGCAAGGATTCCCATCCATCGCATCTTCATCGTGTTTCTCAACCTTCCCAACCCGCCCAGGCTTTCGTCGGGGTGGGTCTACGCATAGTCTTCGCGATAGGGCGTAAAAATGTCCAGCACTTCTGAGTCCTCAAGCGCCGACGCCTGGTGTTCGAGGCTGCCGTCGACAACCACGCTGTCGCCAGCACGCATGCTCCATTGCTTGCCCTCGGCCTCGAACAGGATGTGGCCGCTCACAACATAAACCATCTGGTGATGCGGATGGCTGTGCTTTGCGCCGACCCATCCTTTGATGAACTTGTGCCGCACCATCATCAGTTGCGGATTGTAAGCCAACACCTGGCGCACCATTCCGGCCTCGGGCGTTGTCAGAGGCGTTGCATCCGTTGCCGTATAAACCACTCCACTCTCAGTCATGCGTTCTCCCCGTTCAAGCGGCAGAGCATACTCTACGCTGCCGCGTCCTGCAAATTCGTTACCGGTTCAGCCATCCGCCATCGACGACCAGTATTTGGCCGTGGATGTAATCGCTCGCAGCGGAGGCAAGAAAAACCGCCGCCCCAGCCAGGTCTTCCGGGTCGCCCCACCGTCCCGCCGGAATCCGATCCAGAATCTGGCGCGCGCGCTCGGGGTTGTTCTGCAATGCCTCAGTGTTGTCGGTGGCGAAGTAACCGGGCGCGATAGCGTTGACATTAACGCCCCTCGAGGCCCATTCATTGGCGAAGGCCTTGGTCAGTTGCCCCACACCGCCTTTCGCCGCGGCATAGGCAGGCACCATGATGCCCCCTTGGAACGTCAGCAGCGAGGCGATGTTGATGATCTTTCCATAGCCTTTGGCCAGCATGTGCCTGCCCGCGTGCTGCGTCAGGCGGAAGACACTGGAGAGGTTGATGTCGATAACCGCCTTCCAGTCCTCCTCGGAGTAATCGACGGCGGGAGCGCGGCGAATGATGCCTGCATTGTTCACCAGAATGTCGATCGAGCCGAAGTGCTGGACAGTCTCTTCCACCAGATGCGCGCAAACTGCCACATCGCCCACATCGCCAACCAGTGCGATGCAGTCAGCGCCAGTCTCTGCGACGAGTTTCTGCGTGGCTTTTGGTGCCTGCGTCGATCCGTGGACGGCGACATTGGCTCCTGCCTCGGCCAGCGCAAGGGCAATGCCGGCCCCAAGGCCGCGCGACGACCCGGTAACCAGCGCTGTCTTGCCCTTCAAGTTGAATTTTTCAAGTATCAGGAGAATTGATCCTTTCCGGTTGGGCGCGGCTAGCGCTCGTCGCAGCTTCTTTATCGATGATAAAGGAAGGGCTTTCTCTCCTGCCTGTTCTGCCCACTCAGCTTGCAGTGCTGTACCGGTCTACGGCTTGAATCCGCGCTCCAAAGCCATGATAGCGGCGCGCATAAAGCCCAGCGTGTGCGCCATTCCCGCATGCCACGGAGCCGTGCAGGTCATCTGCGGACTGTGGTCGAGAATCATTACTCCGTCAGAAACCGCTGGAGGCGATTCCATAGTTCCTCGTGCGAAATGGCAGAAAACCGGCTGGCGCGTTCTGGTCATAGATCATGTTCCAAACGGTGCCGTTGGGGATTGGGGTGTCGACGGGACCGTCCATGCCGACTGACTCCGCACCGCCGCGGGCAAACCGCCCGCTGACCCGGCCGCAGACGACGGCGATCGAGAAGTTGTAGCCCATTGTGCCTATGCCGGCTTCGCCCATAGCTCTCAAAATGGCGTGGACGTTGCGAATGTGCAGGGCGCGCTTGGGGCCGTCGAGCAGAATGTCGTACCAGGGGCCGGATCGAAGTTTTCAATTGCTTCCAGCTTGAGACCCGCCGCCTCGACCTGTTTGCGCAGTTGGATCAGTTCGTTGGCCGTCCACAACTTGTCCGGATCCCCGGCAACGCCCCACGGCTTGTCTTTGCCGCCCGTTGGCTGGTTCTGGGAAGGATTGGCTTCTCCCTGCCGAAAGCAATCAACCAGGTGAACTATGACGTGAGTACAGCCGGCCTGAACGGCAAACGCATAGGAGTCGTTCAGCATGTGCCGGTAGAGACCCAGACCAAGTTTCATTTTTACCCCTGCGTCAGTTTAATTCGGATGGACCACTATTGGGGTAAGGCGCAAGACACAGCAAAAGAAACGGCAGTTCCGTGGGTTCCCCACGTCTGCCGGGGGATATAAGAGAAGGACAAAAACGGAGCTAAGTTGAAAACACCACATAATTCTCACAATGGCGTGCAGCGACCGAATTGCGCCCGTGCTTCTTGGCCTCATACATGGCTTCATCGGCGCGCCGCATCAACTCTTCCCATCCGCCGCATGAGGGGTCGAACTGGGCTACCCCCGCGCTGACCGTAAGTCGAATTGGTCCGGTTAAGGAGGACACTTCAAGCTCTTCAATGGACTGCCGTACTCGCTCGGCGGTGGCGATCCCGGCTGCTTCAGAGGTGTCCGGGAGCAGAACGGCAAACTCCTCACCCCCCGTGCGGGCAAACAAATCCTGACTGCGCAGTGTGTCCTTCGCCCGCCGAACCAATGCCTGGAGCGCGCAGTCGCCGGCGGCATGTCCCCTCGTATCGTTCAGGTGTTTGAAATAGTCAATGTCGATTACGATCATGCAGAGAGGGCGATCGTGACGAATGCTCCGCGCCGTCTCGCGCTCGGCAGCCTCCTCCATTGCTCTGCGATTCATGGCTCCGGTGAGGGGATCCGTACGTGCCTGCTCGGTCAGTTCCCGCTGCAACTCCGTCACAAGGAACCATAAATCGCACATCACCATGAAGGCGGCGAGAAAGGCCATAGCGGCAAGTGAATACAGCCAGCGGGAGTCGGTCTGGGCATGGACAGTCTCCCACGGACGGATATAGCGCAGATTAGTGAGGACGGCCCGGTACACGGCCACGCAAATCGCTGCGAACAGGATGAACCCGTACACCCGCGATATCGCGGTAAACGGGCTCCTGCCATGCTTCAAGAGAATCCAGGCCGTTGCGCCGCAGACAACTACAAAAGGAATATTGATGACATTGCCGGTATACGGAACTCTGGCAAGAAACATCACTGTATAAGCCGCCAGCACTAGCCCGACGGCAATCCAAGCCCACCGGCTGCGCATCGGCTTGCGCACCACAAACCAATACACGCCCATCAACTGCATCATGAAGGAGACAAGGTAGAGTTCGTTGGGGAACATGCTGCTGAATACTGAGGGTATTTTCCCTTCCAGTCCCTGCAGGATCAGTTTGACCAATCCAACAACGAGTCCTCCCGCGAACCAGCTCATTCCCACCACCCGGCGGTTGTAACACGCAACCAGAGTGATGCACACCGTGAAAACGGTGACAGAGGCGATGTTCGTAAAAAAGAAGGTTCCGTAGTCCATGATTCGGAAGCAGTCGTGCCTGCCAGACAGCATTCGGAGCGCGGTGCTTTGTGTAAAGTATCGGCAAATGCTCTGAAAGTTACGCGCTTTTCTTGGCAGGGTGTTGAATCTTAGTCACGCACTCTGGAAAGCCCCCAGCGGCTTTCCCGAATTGAACACGCAGTATCGCAAGATTGCACCGTAGCGGAAGGCAAGAATTGAGCAGGTATGAAGTTCCAGCCTGAACCTTTCGGTGCTGTGATCTGCGCCCTATTGACGGAGTTCTAACAGGGGTTATGATAAACCGTTTTCCACTAACTGGAGGGGAATTATGGCACCCAAAACGTCACGCCGCGATTTCTTATCTGCCGGATTGATGCTGCCGGTTGCAAGTGCAGGTTCGAAGATGGGCTTCTGGAAACCGGATGAGACTGCCGGCGCAAATACCGCGGGCGCAAAGACCCCCGGTTCCGAGGTGAAACTCGACTACCGAGTGCTGGGCCGTACGGGGTTGAAGGTGACCACCGTCGGGTTCGGCTGCATGATCACGTCGGATGGCAGCGTGATTGAGCGCGCCGCAGACGCCGGGATCAACTACTTCGATACGGCGCGCAGCTATCAGCACGGAAACAACGAGCGCATGGTGGCCGCGGCTTTGGGTGCAAAACGGAAGCAGATCGTGCTCTCGACCAAGACCCATGCGCCAGACAAAGCGGGGATGCAGCAGCATCTTGACCAGAGCCTGAAGGAATTGAACACGGACTACATCGACATCTGGTACCTGCATGCCCGGAGCAACGCAACCGAAATCCACGACGACATGATCGAAGCCCAGCAGCTTGCCAAGCAGCAGGGCAAGATCCGCTTTGCCGGGGTTAGCACGCACAGCGGCCAGAAGGAATTGATTCCCTGGATGGTACAAAAAGGTGTTTTCGATGTGGTGCTGGCGGCCTACAACTTCACAATGGACGCAGGCATGGAGCAGGCTATCGCGACGGCAGCCAAGGCGGGTATGGGCGTGGTGGCCATGAAAGTGATGGCTGGCGGACTTCGCAGTGTAAAGCCCAGCGATCCGATGTATCAAAAGCTGACCCAGCCCGGTGCTTTGCTGGCCGCCCTGAAGTGGGTGGTGAACAAGCCCAATGTGGCGACCACGATTCCCAGTATTACGGATAACGACCAGTTGGAAGAGAATCTGAAAGCGATGGGGAGCCAACTCTCTGCCGGTGACCAAAAGCTGCTGGCTGCCCATCTGGAAATGATCCGGCCAGTCTACTGCCGCTTGTGTGGGCAGTGCGACGGGGCCTGCCAAAAGGGCCTGCCGGTGGCCGATGTGCTGCGCTTCCTGACTTATGCGGATGGGTATGGTCAGTTCGCGCTGGGCCGCGAGAGATTCCTGGAACTGGCTGCCGAGCACACTGCTGTACGGTGCGGAGATTGCGCCGAATGCACGGTACAGTGTCCCCATGGCGTGCATGTGGCCGATCGGATGGCGCGGGCGCAGGAGTTGTTCGCATGAGGGCTGCCGGATTGATGCTGATCGTCCTGCTGGCCGCGGGAACGGCGGGGGCGCAGGATTACCTAGACTGCCACTTTGTTCCCGGCTGGGAGCCGTCCGGGGCCAAGCGCCAGTATGCCGCGGACAATCTCTTCGAGTACAAGGACGGTGGCGCGGAGGGCTATCTGAGCTTCGGCTTTGTGCGTATGCAGGGAATTACCTGCGCGTCGGGCGGGAATACGCTGGACATTGACGTCTCGGAGATGAGCGACGCCGATTCGGCCTACGGGATGTTTGCCGCCAACCTCGATTCCAGCCAGCCGGTTGCCAAGATCGGAATGGGTGGGCAGATCCAAAAGCAGGGCGCCACCTTTGCCAAGGGCAAGTACTACGTGGAACTGGTCGAGGTTGCGGCCAACCCGGATAGCGACGACACGGCGACGATGAGGGCCTTCGCGGTAAAAATGCTGGAGCATCTGGAGGGCAGGGAGACTCCACCGGCGGCGCTGGAGTGGTTTGTGAAAGAGGATCTGGCCTCTACCCGCCTGGTTCCTGAGAGTGTGCTGGGGCTGCGAGAGCTGAAGCGCGGCTACGTGGCGAAGTATAAGCAGGGGCAGGCAATCCTGGTGCAGGAGGAGTCGGCCGAAGCGGCGGTTTCAGTGATGAAGAGCCTGAAGGATCGGTTTGCAGGAGCTACGTCCGTAACGGTGGGCGACGAAGGGTTTCAGGCAACGGCGAAGTATCTGGACGGCATCTGCATTTTCCGCAAAGGGAAGATCGTTGCCGGCTATGCGAACATGCCTTTAGCCCAGGATGCAGCGATTCAGGCCGCCAAACTCGCCGCCCGGATTCCGTAAGCGGCCGGCCAACTGCCCAACTCCCGTGGATGTCTGATTCAATGACTGAGCCACGGATCGAGAGGGTGAGCCTGTTTTTCCGGCGGCGGAAACAGGGCAGACGATGCAGAACCAGCCCCTCGGGCTTTACCATTCGAGAGAAACATTCAATAAGAGAGGATTCCAAATTCATGAAATCGACAGTAGCGCCAACTCTGCTAGTTCTGGCGGCCGGCATGGGCAGCCGTTACGGCGGCCTGAAGCAAATTGAGGCGGTTGGCCCGAGCGGCGAAACCATCATTGATTACTCGATCTACGATGCCATGCGCGCCGGATTCGGCAAGCTGGTGTTCATTATCCGGAAGGATATTGAGGAGCCGTTTAAAGAGGTGGTGGGCTCTCGTTTTGAGAAGCGCATCGCGGTCGACTACGTGTTTCAGGAGTTGGACAAGATTCCGGCGGGATTCAGCGTGCCGGCCGGGCGCACCAAGCCATGGGGCACAACGCAAGCCATTCTGATGGCCGCCGACGCCATTCATGAGCCTTTTGCGGTGATCAATGCGGACGATTTCTACGGGGCGGAGAGTTACCGGGTGATGTCGGAACAGTTGCAGACCGGCAACGGCGACTACGCGATGGTCGGATTCGTGCTGCGCAATACGCTGTCGGAGTTTGGAACTGTGGCGCGCGGTGTGTGCCGCGTGAGCGGCGACGGGTTCCTGGAGCAGGTTGTGGAGCTGACGAGCATTGCGCGCGACGGCGATCATGCCAAGAACACCGACGGCGACGGCAAGGTGACCGAGCTGACGGGCGACGAAGCGGTCTCAATGAACATGTTTGGATTTACGCCCGAGGTCTTCGGACAACTGAAAGATCAATTCAAGAAGTTTCTGGAAGCCAATGGCTCGGACTTGAAGAAGGAGTGCTTCATTCCGAGTACGGTCAACGAGCTGCTTGTGGCTGGTCAGGCGAAGGTGAAGGTATTGCGCAGCAACGACTCGTGGTTCGGCGTGACCTACCGCGAGGACCATGCGCAGGTTGTGGAAAGCATCCGGCAGTTGATTCAGAAGGGTGTTTATCCTGAAAGCCTGTGGGCATGAGTGGAGAACAAAACGTAGGCGCGGCGATGCGCCAGTTCGACATCGGCGGCGAGTTTTTGGAGGCCATTTCTTATGGCAGTGGCCACATCAACGACACCTACCGCGCGACCTTTAAGGAGGGCGGCGCGGAGCGGCGGTACATTCTGCAGAGGATCAATCACAAGATCTTCAAGCAGCCAACCGCGCTGATGGAGAACGTGGAGCGAGTGACGGCGCACCTTGCCGCGCAGGTGGCGGGCGAGCCGGATGGAAACCGTCGGGCTCTGCGGCTGATACCTGCGCGAGACGGGCGCGGCTGGTACGTCGACGCGGATGGCAACCACTGGCGCGCTTATCACTTCATCGATCACGCGCGCTCGTACGACGCGGTGGAGAACAAGGAGCAGGCGTTTCAGGCGGCCAGGGCGTTTGGGCGATTCCAGGAGCAGTTGGCCAGCCTGCCCGCTCCGCGCCTGCTCGATACCATTCCGGATTTTCACAACACGCCGAAGCGGTTCAAGGCGCTGGAGGAGGCGATCGCAGCCGACGCGGCAGGACGCTCGGCGATGGCGAAGCCCGAGATTGAATTCGCCCTGGCGCATCAGTCGATGGCGAGTGTTCTGCTGGACGCAAACCTGCCGGAGCGCGTGACCCATAACGACACCAAGTTCAACAACGTGATGCTGGACGACACGACCGGCGAGGCCATTTGCGTGATCGACCTCGATACGGCGATGCCGGGCCTGGCGCCGTACGATTTCGGCGACATGGTGCGGGCGACGACCAGCCCCGCTCTCGAGGACGAACGGGATCTCTCGAAAGTGACGATGCAGTTCCCGATGTTCGAGGCGCTTGTGCGCGGGTACCTGAGCTCGGCGGGCGGATTCCTGACCAAGGCGGAGAAAGATCTGCTTGCCTTCTCGGGGAAGCTGATCACCTTCGAGATCGGGATTCGCTTTCTGACGGATTACCTGGCCGGCGACACGTATTTCAAGGTGCATCGCGAGGGGCACAATCTGGACCGCTGCCGGACGCAGTTCAAACTGGTCGAGTCGATCGAGGAGCAGGAAGAGCGGATGAACCGGCTGGTTGAAAATCTGGCGTTTTAGTGCGTTTGAGGGGCTTCGAGGGGCAATTTCCGCGAAGAAATCGACGAAAAATCGCGTTTTTCGCAGCCATGTTTACTTTTGAGTAACATTTTCAATCTCGTATCTTGTTGATTATTAATTAGTTAAAATTTCAATGCACCATAATCTGTGCAATTGACGGGTGGGGGGGAGGGGGTCGGGCTGTGGGGGTATGGCCCTAGAACACCCCTTTCGGCGTGGTCTGCGGCAATGTTGGATAGAGCTAGCCATGTGTAGATTGTGCGCTTTGGAGTGGTAATTATCGGCAAAGGGTCGAGGCCCGGGGGCAGTGAACCTGTGATTGATGGCGATGGTAAGCCGTAATTACTTCTGGGGATGTGGACGGTAAAGAGCAGAATCGAAACCGCTGTAGCTCCATTCAAGCCATAACCAAAACAAGCAAAAAGGCTTGCAAGAAAAGCAAGCCTCAGCGCCAACTACCAATCTTGCAGGATTTTCGCCCGGAAGTTGAGCCTAGTACTACAGTTGTATTTGCTTGAGATTACCCCGATCTGGGCCTAAACAGGCTGCGGAAAAAGGCAAGGTTTGGAGCGAAGGAGCCGAAAGCATCCCTCAGGGGCTAAAGCCCAACTCGTTTTGCAGGGTTTATGTACGGGCTAAAGCCCGTACCCTTCACCGGGAGGAGTTTTTCCGCAGCCTGTAAAAGCCGCAACTGTTCTGGTCTTTTTCAGGGGGTTGAAACCCCCTGCTCCCTCCGGAATCCCCTAATTACAACTGTAGTACTAGAGCAGATTCTGAAATTGTGTAGACCGATGGGCTTTCCCTCAGGGGCTAAAGCCCGTTGATTTTATTGGCTTTGTGCGGCACGGCTAAAGCCGTTCCCTTTCAAAACTGGTCTACAGCAAAAGCAAAAATGCTCTAGCGCATTTTCGGAATTAGCATAGACATTTTAAGTGCATAGAAAGGTGGCTTTTTCTTGATAAAAAAGCCACTTGAGTGCATGTCTTCGGTTTACGGCGATTCCGAAAATGCTATAGCCGCCCTCAAAACACCCGCCAGGCGCAAAAAGAACGCATCGGCATGGCGGGTTGGAAGCTGCCTTTCTACTTCACCACGCGCGCGCGGTGAATATGCTCGACCTGTTTGCCATAGCGGCCGAGGAGTGCGTTCCAGCGCACGATCGCAATCTCCTCGAGCATCTTGAGGCCGTCCTTGAGGTAGCTCATGCGGGTGCGTTCGTCGTGGGCCCAACTCACGGGAACCTCCTCGACGCGGTAGCCGCGTTTGAGTGCGATAAACAGGATCTCCGGATCGAAGCCCCAGCGCTCAATCGTCTGCAACTGAAAGACGGTTTGCGCCGCTGCCCGCGTAAAGGCCTTGAATCCGCACTGCGTGTCGGCAAACTTCAGCCCCATCACCAGCCGCGTAACGCCATTGAAGCAGCGGCCGAAAAACTGCCGGTAGAAGGGCTGGCGATGCGTCTGGCGGCCGCTTTCAAGCCATCGAGAACCGATGGCAATGTCGGCTCCCCCGGCGATGGCGGCAAACAACCGCTCGGCTTCTTCCATCGGAGCCGACAGGTCAGCGTCTGTAAACATCACCACTTCGCCCAGCGCCTGCAAAATGCCCGAACGAACGCTGTAGCCCTTGCCCCGGTTGCCTGGATTCTGTAGCAGGCGCACCTCCGGCGCATCGACGGCAAAAGCGCGCACCACCTTTGCGGTCGCATCCGTCGAGCCGTCGTCGACCACAAGGACTTCGGCAGACCAGCCGTATTGCCGAATGCAGTCGACAACCGACTGCAACGTAGCGGGAATGCGGCCAGCCTCGTTGTAGGCCGGAATGACAATGCTGTAGCTCGGATAGGACATGGGCTGAATACCGCTGCCTGGCCCAGGGGTCCCGGATGCGGCCGGAGTCGTTTTTCCTGAGAGAGGCTCAGCACATGATACCGCAAACCATGCCTTGGCGCGGGCTCGGCGCATCGGCGGCGCAGTTTCAGCCCAACTCGCTGATGCATAAAGGCTAAATTCTAAAAAGAGGCTTGCTTTTTCCACGCATCTGCGTAGAGAATCCGGTTATCCTGAAAGCGGAGGCCTAACGCACATGACAAAAGCAGATCTGGTGGAAAAGGTGACTGGTTTGGGTGACCTGACGCGCCGCGACGGTGAGGTCATCGTGGAGAGCATCTTCGGTTCCGTGATCGGAGCTCTGCAAAGCGGAGACAAGATCGAGATTCGTGGTTTCGGCTCGTTCCGCATCCGCCAGCGCAATCCCCGCATCGGCCGCAACCCCAAGACCGGAGAGCGCGTGGATGTTCCCGCCAAGCGCGTCCCCTACTTCAAGCCATCCAAAGAGCTTCGCGACCTGGTTAACCCCGGCGAAGCTGCCAGCGCCTCCTAGAGCAGATTCGGAAATGGTGTAGACCATAGGGCTTTTCCTCAGGGGCTAAAGCCCATTGATTTTATTGGCGTTTTGCGGCACGGCTAAAGCCATGCCCTTTCAAATCCGGTCTACAGTAAAAGCGAAACTGCTCTAAGGCGAGGCTCAGAGCAGAGAATCAAACACCTCGCCCTGTCTCGGCTTTCCTGAGACGGGGCGAGGTGTTTTTTGCTCTCCGCACAACCCGTTCATTTTGAAGAAGGCTTGATCCCGATCACCGCCATCATGCGCCCCGCGTGTCCTTGCGATGCCCGGTGCGAAAAGAACATCTCCGTCTGGCAGCTTGTGCAGCCGCCAAGCACATGAATCGCGCGCGGCTTCAGTCCCGCATAGAGCAGTTGCCGGCGGTTGGCTTCCACCAGGTCCAGATGCAGGCTGGGCCCAATCGGCGAGTGGCCCGGCGCGCGCTGGGTCAGGAAGAGCATGGGGTATTTGTTGCGCACAGCATCCTTCGAGTAGACCTCGTGGAACAGCTCGCGCGCATAAGGGAACTGCGACTCAAACTCCGAAAGCACTTCTTCGCCCACCGCATAGCAGCAGGCGCCCACGCCGGGGCCGATGGCGGCAACCATATCTTCGGGCCGGCAGCCGTATTCAAGTCTCATGCAGCCCACGCCGGTCTCCACAATGCGCTTCACGGTTCCACGCCACCCGGCATGGAAGGCTCCCACAACGCGCCGTTTTCGGTCAGCCACTAGCACCGGAATGCAGTCCGCCGTCTGAATCCCGAGCAACAAACCTGGCTCGCCGGTAATGAGGCCATCGGCGCGCCACGGAAGTTCGCGCGCCGCGTCGGCTGCCGTAGCCCGATGCACCACATTCGAGTGAAACTGCTTGACGGCCACCAGCGGCGTGCCGGCATCGCCGCTTACCGCCTCGGCCAGCAGGCTGCGGTTGCGGAGAACGGCTTCTCTGCTGTCGCCGGGCGTAAAGCCAAGGTTCAGCTCGCCTGGCGCATCGTCCGCGCAATAAGCCCGGCTCACGCCGCCCTTTCGAGTGCTGTATCCGTGCCAGAGCCAGGGGACCTTGGCTGACATCTTCTCCCATCCGGGCACTGCAAGCCATTGAACGCCGTTCCGGGCAACGCGGGCTGGCGGCGCTGGCCTCCGCAACTCCTCGGCATCGGCCCGGTCAAGCCGGTCTGTCTGTTTATGGGAAATGGCGCCGGAGTTTCCGCGCAGGTTGCGCACCAGGCCCGCCTCCTGAAAAAGAGCATCGATCTCACTCAGATCAGGCGACTTGAGGTCGCGTCCGGTGGCGGAACTGGGGCTGGTGGAAGGCCGCATCTGGTTCGATTCTACCCGCAAGGCGATTGAGGCGGGCAGCGGAACGCACGGGAAAGCAGAGAGCATGTGGGCCTGCTTTCCAGCAGGCCCGCTCGAGAGGCAATTTGAGGAGGGAATCCAGGGGGGAAATTGTGAGAAGAGATCCATACAGGATCTTCAAGAAGGAGTGACCTTACTTGGGAGGGACATATTCGGGGAAGCCTCTGCTAATTACCTAGTAGGATGCCCTATTTGCGAAAAGGTTGCAAGCGAGTTTGGTCTGCCGCGAAGAATTCTGCGTAGAAATCCTGCCGCCGAGGATTCCCCTTTTTACCCGGCTGGCACCTGCGGGAAATAAAGGTCAAGAATCAACTTGCAACCATGAGGCGGAATTGACACTCTTGAAGATGTGAAACGGTGGCCTTACATCGTCCTGGTGCTGATTCTGATACTGGGAGCTGTCTACGTCTACCGCCACCGGCAGGATTGGGGGCTTGTCTCCCCTGCAGGCAACGGCGAGAGCGGAAGTGCTGGCCTGCCCTCTGCGTCGCCGCGCCCCGCGAACATCGCGTGGCAGCCGGTGGACCGGACCTCGGATGGCTTCAAGGTTGAGATGCCCTCCGGCATCAGCCAGATCCAGGTTCCCGCCTATAACGAACACGGAAGCTCCGAACAGGTGGACATGATCTATACCTATCCGGACACCGAGACCAGCTACTCGGTAGCCTGGGCAGCCGACCCGCCTATCGAGCGCATCAACAGCGAGGTTCCCGCCCGTACCCTCGCCATGGCCCGGGACGATGCGATGGAACGGACGCAGACCACGCTCGTGACTGAATCTGAGATCAGCCAGCAGGGCTTTCCGGCAAGGGACTTCTCAGCCCGCAATCTGGGCGGCGGTGTGTTCAATGCGCGCATGGTTCTGGCCCGCAAGCGCCTTTACATGCTGACCGCGACGTTTCCTTCCGCCAGCGCCCGTCGGGACCAGGATGTGTCGCGCTTCTTCAACTCTTTCAGCGTTGTCGCGCCCTAGAGTGGTGTCTCCAAAGTTCTTGTACGAGTCGGAGGAATGCAAAAGCGGATTCTTCGCTCACCACCCCCAAACTGAAAAGCGTTTGGGGGCCCGTTCACTCAGAATGACAGTTAACTTATGATTAGGTATCGTGCAAATACTTGTTTTTCAAGTATTTGCACGATACCTATATGTAGATACAGCCTAGAAAACTCCAGCCATGTAGCCCTCGGCCGGCGGAGTTTTTTCCGACTTGAACCCGCACTCGGCCAACACCACCGGCGACAGGGTAATGACAGGGCAGTGCGTGTGAGCCAGCACCTTGTACACCACGCCGTGGCGCGTGATGGCGGCAAAGGCAGAGGCGCCCTGTGCGCCGAGGACGATGAGGTCGGCCTGCTGCGCTTTGCTCTGGTAAAGCAACTCCTCGGTTGGGTCGCCGGGCACAACGATGGTTTGAATGGCGATCTTCTGCTGGAGTTTGGGTGGAACCAGCATCATAAGATCTTTTTCGATCTGGTCAAGCGAGCGGCCGGCCAGAATCTCCGCGCGCTCCTGGGGCCGGATGACATGTTGCAGAATCAGGCGGGCATTATGCTGAGCGGCCAGTTCCGCGGCAAAAGCAGCGACTGCACTGCTGGCCTCCTGAAGGCTGACGGCACACAGAATGGAACGCGTGACGAAGTCACGGTAGCTTCCGTCCACGACTTCGGGGCCAACAATGAAGACCGGCACTCTGGCAGTGCGCAGGACGGCCTCGGCAACGGAACCCACAAGCAGCTTGCCGATGGGCCCCGGAGAGTGCGTGCCCATCACGATGCGGTCGATCTGGCGTTCGCGCACGACGGCAAGAATCTGGTCGGCGGCCAGTCCCGGCCGTACGACCACTTCACACAAAATGCCGGCTTTGCGGACTTGCTCGGCCAGCGGCTCGAGTTGATGTTTCTCGGCGCGCGCGGCGGCCGCGTAGTCGTAGTAGCGGATGCCCGAAGTCTCCGATGCGGCCACCACCAGCGTGTCATAGACGTGGAGGAGAATGAGGTTTGCGCTGAACTCTTTGGCCTGCGCAACCGCAAACGCGAAGGCTTTCTGGTTGGCGGGAATCTCGGAGGCAAAGAGAATGGTGGAGGGTTTGCTCCAACCGGGCTTCATGACGGGTGCCATGGGAACCTCCTGATGGTGCGTTCAAATAATCCCAGAATAATGAGCGAGATGCAGTGCCGGGCCGCACAAGGGAAAGTGACTTGACTCACTTTCTTAGCAGTTGGCGCCACTCAAATTCCGTTACGCCTACTATAGACCCGAATCAAGAGAGAACGGTCAACTGGAAGCAGTCTTGTTGCGCGCCTGTGCTGTGAAACCTGGCAGTCAGGCGAAGTCGCGAGCCTTCAGTCAATCGGGGTGACCAGTGACGTAAAGTGATCTGAATCACAGCCCGACACGCACAAATGCTGTTCTTCTAGACAGGAATCGTAGCGCCCCGAAGCGGTTTTTGATCGGCTTCCCTCTTCCGGACACTGCCAGAGTTCTTCGGCAGGGTTAAGATTTTCGTGAGGAAGGCAGGCCGCTCCATCCCCGGCTTCAGGACTTATTTCCCAGTCCGGCCAGCTCCGATTCCGCAGGAGGTCTCATGCAACCGATGCACAACATTCCCGCTCGTGGCGGGTTGAACTTTGACGAAACTCCTTTCCTTGCCATCTGGGAGGTCACGCAGTCCTGTGACCTGGCCTGCAAGCATTGCCGCGCCGCAGCCCAGCCGATTGCCCATCCCGACGAGCTGACGAACGCCGAAGGCAAGGCGCTGATCGACCAGATCGCGGAGATGCACATTCCCATCTTTGTGTTTACCGGCGGCGATCCGATGAAGCGCAAAGATGTTTTCGAGCTGATCCGCTATGCCGCCGATAAGGGCGTGCAGGTTGCGCTCACGCCGAGCGCTACGCCGCTGCTGACACGCGAGGCGATTTTCAAGTTGAAAGAGGCAGGCCTGGTTCGGCTGGGAATTTCGCTGGATGGCTCGACTCCCGAGATTCACGACAACTTCCGCGGCCTGCCCGGCGCTTGGGCGCGCACCATTCAAGCCATCGAGTGGGCTAACGAGGCGGGGATTCCGATCCAGGTGCACACAACCATCAGCCGCCACAACGCGCAAGACCTGGACAATCTTTGCAACCTGTTCGAAAAGCTCGCCATTGTGATGTGGAATGTGTTTTTCCTGGTTCCGGTAGGACGCGGGCAGTTGGACGACCTGCTGAGCGGCGAGGAGTTTGAGCAGGTCTTCGGCAAGATTTACGAGCTGTCGCACAAGGTGAGTTTCCAGATCAAGACCACGGAAGCGATGCACTACCGGCGCTACCTGCTGCAGCACAATTTAGAAGAGAGAAAGATTGGGCATGGGCATCCGAGCGCATTAGCGCAGAAGTACGAGCCGGGCGCGCCGACCGCTGACGCCAAAACCCGCACCGCGAGCTGGGCCACGCGCCGCGTGAACGACGGCAAGGGCTTCATGTTCATCTCGCACGTGGGCAATGTTTACCCGAGCGGTTTTCTCCCCATCCACGCCGGCAATGTGCGTGAAACGCCGCTGGCCGACATTTACCGCAACGCGCCCATCTTCAAGTCTCTGCGCGATACGAGCAAGCTGGAGGGCAAGTGCGGCGCCTGCGAGTACAAGGAGATTTGTGGCGGATCACGCGCGCGCGCTTATGCCGTTACGGGCGACCCGCTGGCGCAGGAGCCTTGCTGCATCTATCAGCCGAAGAACTGGGACCCGCAACTGGAGCACGAGGCGGAAGCCTTCCGGGAGCCTGGGACGCTGGTGACGCTGTAGGGCGAGCGCGTTCGCTGGTGTGGTGAGTCTGAAGTTCGTCGAAGAACAAAAGCAGATTCTTCGCTCACCACCCCCGAACTGACAAGCGTTCGGGGCCCCGTTCACTCAGAATGACAGCCGATGTTTTGTTGGGAATTTTGGACTCAGGACACTAGTGCATTTTTCCTGATGGTGTAGAGGGATGCGCATTCCCTCAGGGGCTAAAGCCCAGCTGATTTAATGGCTTTTGCGGCACGGCTAAAGCCGTGCCCTTTCAAAACCACTCTACACCAACTGCGAATTTGCCCTAGAAACACATGGAGCCCAATGCGCAAGTCTTTGCGCGTTGGGCTTCATGCGTTCTGACTTCCCGAAGTTCCTTGGATCAAACTCAACGAGGGCCAATCGTTACATTTGTGCCACGGTCGCTGTGCGCCGCATCTCAATGAGGTGAGGGTACACGGAAAGAAGAGGGGAAGTCGACATCATGTCAAACGAAACACTTCTGCGACAGCATGTAGTGAATCTGCTCACCAGCAAGGAAGCGCACGCAAATTTTGAGTCGGCGATCAAGGGTTTGCCGGTCACCCTGCGCGGCGAAAAACCAAATGGCGCTGAACACTCTCCATGGGAAATCCTGGAACACTTGAGAATCGCCCAGTGGGACATCCTGGATTTCTCAGTGAACCCGAAATACAAGGCTTTGGACTGGCCTGCGGAATATTGGCCAAAATCCCAGGCTCCGGCCAGCGACGCCGAGTGGAACAGCAGCGTCCAAAGCTTTCTGAAGGACCGCAAGAAGATGTGCGATCTGGTGGCCGACGAATCGACGGACCTGTTCCAAAAGATTCCGCACGGTGACGGGCAAACCATTTTGCGGGAGGCACTGCTCACCGCCGACCACAACGCCTACCACGTGGGCGAACTGGTGCTTTTGCGGCGGCTGCTGGGAGCCTGGGGGGTAGCGCCCAGCAGGAAAGAGGAAATAGACGCCGGTATTCGGCTCTAGGAAGAAATAAAAGCGCAAGTTCAACAAAATACGACGTCGGCCTGGAGTTCTACGGACTCTCACCCATCGGACAAAAACAAAGACGTCCGATGGATGGGGCACAGTTTCATCGATCGCGCGTCGGCGAAGGCGGTGGGCGACTGATCAGTTTCCGCAAGCGGAGACGAAACAGCCAGATTCCCCAGCTCAGTGGCTGTGTGGTTGCAGATCCACCTTGCCGCGGAATTTGCTGTAGACGAAGACTATGTAAGCGACAGCTAGCGCCATGCCGACCGCCCACCAGACCAGGCCAACGGCGAGCGTGTGCGGGCCGGAGATCGCGCGGGTAAGCGTGATGTCTCGATCAACGCCGGTGGTGGCAGGCAGCAGCGTGGGATAAAGGTCCCAGCACGCGCCGGCCAGCATGAAGAACAGATACAGGCAAGAGCAGAGGAATGCCTTTACCGGCTGGGCTTTGCTGTTCAGGAGCCAAACGCCGGCCAGCGACGCAACCACTCCCACAGGCACGGCGAACGTGAATGGATAGTTGAAATAGTTGTTCAGGCTCTGCGGGCGCACGGCGATGGTGGCAATGAGGCTGACGACGGTGAGCGCGGCCAGGATCAGCCAAAGCGGGGTCACGATGCGGCGGGCGCGGAGGCCCAGTTCGCCGGAGGTCTTGATGGTGAGCCACAAAGCGCCGTGCATGGTGAGCGCCACCAGTGCTACCAGGCCACCGATGACCGTGTACCAATCGAGAATGCCGGGATGCGGGCCGGGTTGCCAGTTGGTCCACAAGGGCAGAAAGAAGTAGCCGTCGGCCTGCAACGGCACGCCGCGGATGACGTTGGCCAGGGCCGCGCCGAAGAAGATGGTGAGCAGCGCACTCGACACTCCAAAGACGCCGTCCAATAGCGCGCGCCAGACGCCCACATCGACGTGGTTGCGCAGCTCGAGGCTCACGCCGCGCAGAATCAGCAGCCAGAGCACAATCATCAGCGGCAGATAGAAGCCGCTGAAGGCCGAGGCATAGAGCAGAGGAAACGCGAAGTAGAGCGTGCCGCCGCCGGCCAGCAGCCAGACTTCGTTGCCGTCCCACACGGGCCCGATGCTGCCCAGCGTGGCTTTGCGCTCCGCCTCCGTGCGCACCAGGAACAGATGCAGCACGCCCACGCCCAGGTCGAAGCCGTCGAGCACGACGTAGCCCACGATCATTACGGCAACCAGCCAGAACCAGATAAATCCCATCATGCAGAGGCTCCTTCTTCTTCAGCCTTCGACGTTTCCATTTCGTGTGGCAAGCCTCAATCGGCCGGAATCGCTTCGACAACTTTCGGCTCCGGGCCGTTTTCGATTTCGCGATAGATCAGCACGGTGAACAGCAGACCCAGCACCATGTAGAGCCCCATGAAGCCGAGCAGCGTGAACAGTCCGTTGCTGGCCGAAACGGTGTTTGAGTAGCCCTCGCTGGTACGCATGAGGCCATAGATCAACCACGGCTGCCGGCCAAGTTCGGCGGTCATCCAGCCGGCGGTGTTGGCGATGTAGGGCAGCGGGAAACTGAGCAGCAGCGCCCACAGCACCCAGCGCGACGTGTAAAGCTTGCCGCGCCAGAGCAGGAATGCGGACACAATCATGAGCAGCACAAACCACGTTCCGAGGCCCGCCATGATGTGGTAGGCGTAGTAGAGCAGAGGCAGCGCGGTGGGCCATTGGTCGTGAGGAATCTGGTCGAGACCCTTCACTTCGGCCTTGGTTGTGCCGTAGATGAGAAAGCTCAGCAGGTCGTTGACCACGATGGGATTGTCGATCTGGCCGGTTTCCTCGTTGGGCTGGCCAATGAGAACCATGCCCGCGCCGGTCTCGGTCTTGAACAAGCCCTCCATGCCGGCCATCGCTGCCGGCTGATTGTGCGCTACATATTTGCCGTGCATATCGCCGGTGGGGAAGACGATGACGATGGAAGCAATGACGCCGACGATCACGCCCACCTTCAGAAAGATGCGCGCGTACTGCTCACGCCGTTTTTCGAGAAGGTAAAAGGCACCCACGGCGGACATGACGAACGAGCCGGTGACGACCGCTCCGGTCATGTTGTGCGCATACTGGAGCAGGGCCCAGGGGTTGAGCAGCAGTTGCCAGAAGCTGAGCACCTGGAACTGTCCGTTGGGCAGGCGGTCGAAGGCCACCGGGTGCTGCATCCATGCGTCGGTGACGATGATGAAGAAGCCGGAGATCCAGGAGCCGACAAAGACCATCACGGCAGAGAACCAGTGCATTCGTTTCGAGATGCGGTTTTCGCCATAGAGAAACAGGCCCAGAAAGGCCGACTCGAGAAAGAAGCTGAAGACGCCTTCCATGGCCAGCGGCTGACCGATGACTCCACCGGAAACCTGCGAGAAACGCGCCCAGTTGGTGCCGAACTCGAACTCCATGGGAATGCCGGTGACTACGCCGAAGACGAAGTTGATGGCGAAGATGCGGCCCCAGAAGCGCGCCGCCCGATCCCACTCCTCGCCACCGGTCTTGAGCGCGGCCGACTTGAGGATCACAATCAGCAGCCCAAGGCCCATGGTGAGTTGGGGGAACAGGTAGTGGAATGTGATGGTGAAGGCAAAGTGCAACCGGTGGATCAGTTCACTGCTCATGCAGTGTCTCCTCTTGCGGGGCGGGCCCGAAGGACGAAGGAACAAGCCGCTCGGGAATCAGGGTTAGGGGCGGGTTGCGGTGAGTGCGGACCTTCTTGTGCAATCCGCGCTCTGAAGCAGTTGGCGGGCCTAATTGTAGCTCGCTGTGTGATTAAAGTCACATGCAACGAAAGGTCTCAGCCCTGATTCTAACTCTGCGAGGACCCCTTCCTGGCGAGGTCGAAAGATTCCCCTTCCATGTCTCTGCAAGGACCCTCAAATTGCTGTAAAGGTGGGATAATGCCTGAGATGCGGATTGCGATCATTGGCGGTGGCATAGCGGGACTGGCGGCTGCCTATGAGCTGGAAAAGGCGCGCGCCGCCGGAACGCCGGTCGAGTACACGCTGTTTGAAGCACGCGAGAGGCTGGGCGGTTCGCTGGCCTCGGAGATTGTGAACGGCGCGGTGCTGGAGAAGGGGCCCGACTCCTTCCTGACGGAGAAGCCCGCGGCGATCGAGTTGTGCCGCGAGCTGGGTTTGGGCGCCGAGCTGTTGCCCTCAAACGATGTGGCCCGCAAGACCTACATCCTGGTAAAAAACCGTCTGGTTGCCTTGCCCGACGGGCTCATGTTCCTGGTGCCCACCAAGCTGGTTCCCACCGCGCTGACGCGCCTGTTCAGTTTTTCTACGAAGGTCCGAATGGGGCTGGAGCTGCTGCTTCCGCCACGCCCCAGCGGTCTGCCGGACGAAGCCGTGGCGGCGCTGGTGGAGCGGCACTTTGGCAGAGAGGCTGTGGACCGGCTCGCCGATCCGTTGCTCTCTGGCATTTACGGAGGCGACGCCGCGGAACTGAGCGCCCGCACCGTTCTGCCGCGGCTGGTCGAGATGGAAATGCAATACGGCTCGCTGACTCGCGGCATGTTGGCGGCGCACCGGCAGATGCGCGCCAAAGCGAAGGCCGCCGCAAAAAACAACGGCCACTCCAACGCTGGGAATGGCACCGGCGCCAAATCCGCACCCAGACCCATCTTCACTGCATTGCGCGGCGGAATGCAACAGTTGGTCGACGCCCTGGTGGCGCGGCTCGATCCGGCTTCGCTGCGTCTGGCCACGCCGGTGAGTGGAATTGAGAAGACCGCGGACGGATGGAAGGTTGATGCCGGCGGTAAGACCGACGACTACGATGCGGTGATTGTCGCTTCACCGGCCTGGGCTGCAGGCGTGCTGCTCAGCAAGGTCGACCGGGCACTCAGCGAAGAGCTGAGCGCGATTCCATATTCGTCGTCGATCACGATCAACCTGGTGTACGACGAGAACAAACTCGGCAAGCTGCCGGATGGATTTGGTTTCCTGGTTCCAGCCATTGAGGGCCGCGCCATGCTGGCCTGCACCTTTGTCCATCGCAAGTTTCTCGGCCGTACGCCGCTGGGCAACGCTGTCTTTCGCGCCTTCCTGGGCGGCATCCGGAATGAGGCTCTGCTTACTGACACCGACGAGGCGCTGGTCGCGATTGTCCGCCGCGAACTGAGCGAAATCCTGGGCGAAAAGACAATCGGCATCGCGGTCGAACCGGTACACACGCAGGTCTCGCGCTGGCGCCGCGCGATGGCTCAGTATGCGGTTGGACACCAGGAGCGCGCCGCCCGCATCGCCGCGCGCGTGGATGCGTTGCCCGGCCTGCGGCTCGCCGGAAACGCCTACGACGGCATCGGCATTCCTGACTGCATTCGGCTGGGGCGGAAAGCCGCGAAGGAGTTGTCCGCTTCTATCGCGGAACTATCGGCAAAATAACCGCACTGGGATGCTCGCTGTCGTGGAGGATTGCGTTCGTCGCCTTCACAAACTCCGCGCTCTCCGCGGCGCTCTTGCCGGTGTTCAGGTTGCGGTCGAAGCGCGGGAAGTTGCTACTGGAAACTTCCAGGCGAATCTTGTGGCCCTTCAGAAACACATTGCTCGTGGACCACAAGTCGATCTTGTACTCGTAGATTTTGCCCGGAACAATCGGTGTTGCCTGGGTCTTCGAATCTCTATACCGCGCGCGCAGAATGCCTTCCGTCAGATTGATTGCCTTGCCGTCCGGACCTACGTCCACCAGCTTGCCGGTAAAGTCCGTGTCGACGGCGGACGACTTGGCGTAGAGATCGAGCGTGATGGGGCCGGTCACTTCCACGTCCTCCGCAAGCGGCGGCGTGGAGTAGACCAGCACATCGAAGCGGCTCTCCACTTGCGCTTGGTCCCTCGCCCCTCCTTGAAGGTGCGAGGGGTCGCAGCACAAGGGCCCGCCCACGGTTGGCGCGGGATTTGCTGGATCGTAAACGTAGCTATCTGCCGATTCCTTGTGCGCGGCACCGATCGACAGTGAACCATCGCCCGCGGCGCTATTCGCCTTGCCGTCTGAGTGCAGGTAATAGCGCGTTTCCTTTGCCCGCTCCAGCGGCCAGCTCGCCTCATCGCGCCACTTGTTTTCGCCCATCACGAAGATCTTTACCGGCTTTCCGTTGGCAAACTGGTTCTGCTTGCCTTTGAAGAGGTAGTCGTACCAGTCCAGCGTGATGGCGTTTTCGTCAAAGGGCGCGTCGGGGCCAAAGTCGACATCGCCGACCTTGCGGCTCCAGCCGGAGTGTCCGCCGATAGCGACGACTAGCTGGGTCTGGTTACGCGCCGCCTCAGTGCCGCCGTGTGCGCGAATGCCCAGGTAGTTGCGCAGCGAGCCGCCCTGGAAGATGTCGTACCAGGCCGCAATCATGAGGGCGGGAACCTGGATCGATCGAAAATTCTCCTCGATGGACCATTGCTTCCAGTAGCTGTCGTACGCAGGATGCGCGAGCCAATCGATGTAATAGGGCGCGAGTTCGTGTGTGAGCTTTTCGCCGTCCGCAGCCGGGACGTTGAAGACAGGGAAGCGGTTCAGCGGCAGCACCGTGCTGCCCACCAGCGCATTGGATGCTTGAGTGAGTGCGCGGCTGGCAGTGTCGTGCGCGAGGCCGGCGGTCCACGACTCGTTGAACCACTGCTCGAAGGCGCCGCCCTGGTAGGTCCAGTTTTCGTGGTAGTTGCTGGCCGTGACCACGGGGCAGATTCCGGCCAGATGCGGCGGATGGCCGATGGCCGCCAGCATCTGCGTCGCGCCCACATACGAACCGCTGTACATGCCTACTTTGCCGCTTGAATGAGGCAGCGCAGCCGCCCACTCGACGGTGTCGTAGCCGTCATCGGTTTCGTGCTTGAAGGTGTACCACTCTCCTTCGGAGGTATACCGCCCACGCACATCCTGAACGACCACCATGTAGCCGCGCAACGCCGCCTTATGCCCAAAATCCTCACCGCCGTTCTTGTTGTAGGGGGTCCGCGTAAGCAACACCGGCAGCGCCTCACCGCCGGATGGTCGATAAATGTCGGCGTAGAGCGTTACGCCGTCGCGCGCCTTCATGGCGACGTTGCGCTCGACGATCACGTCCGTAGCGGTTTGGCTCCGGGCGGCGGCGCCGGGCAACAACGCGGCGGCAAAAGCGGCAGAAAACGTAACAAGGCAAAGGGTCTTCTTCAGCATGGAGGATTGGTCTCCGTCTTTTTAAGGTCGCAACGATTATAGGATTCCGGCCGGACGAACGGCCACACTGGATGCTCGGTTGCCTCGCGTTTCACCGTATACTCGACCCAGAGTATGTCGACCAATACTGACACGATACTTGCCTCGATTCTGGCCAAGACACGGTCCACCGTGGCCACGGCCAAAAAGAGTGTGCCTCTCGCCGACCTGGAGCGGAAGATCACTCATCGGCCGCGTGGCTGGGCAGCTGCGCTCAGGCGTAAGGCGGCGACTGGCGCGGCGGTGATCGCCGAGATCAAGAAGGCCTCGCCCTCGAAGGGCCTGATTCGCGCCGACTTTGACCCAGCGTGGCTGGCCGCGCGCTACCGCGCTGGCGGGGCTGCCGCGCTTTCTGTGCTCACTGATGAACCGTATTTCCAGGGAAGCCTGCGCAACCTGGAACTGGCTTCGGCTGCCGCGCCGCTGCCGTGCCTGCGCAAGGACTTCATAGTCGACGAGTACCAGGTCGTCGAAGCCCGCGCACATCGCGCCGACGCCATTCTGCTGATTGCCGCCGCGCTGACGGACTCGGAGATGAAACACCTGGCCGAGGTCGCAAGCGGGTTCTCGCTCGACGTGCTGGTCGAAGTGCATACGGGGGATGAACTCAGCCGCGTTCTGGATGTTCTGGGCGAAACCGGCGCAAATGCCATTGGCGTGAACAATCGCGACCTTCGCACGTTTGACGTATCCCTGGAAACTTCGCTCGCCCTGGTCGAACGCATTCCCGCGAGCGTGGTGCGCGTGACCGAGAGCGGCATCTTTGAATCAGCCGACATTGCCCGCCTGCGCGGAGCTGGGTTCGACGCATTCCTGATCGGCGAGAGCCTGATGCGCAAACCAGATCCCGGCGCAGCGTTGGCAGAGTTGTTAGCGGGAGTGGCGGCAGCACGATGAGTCTCTGGATAAAGATCTGCGGGAATACTTCGCTGGAAGATGCGCTGCTGGGCGCGGAAGCAGGCGCCGATGCGTTGGGCTTTGTATTTGCGCCGAGTCCGCGGCGGGTGACGGCGGCGCAGGTGGCTGCGATTGTGCCGAAGCTGCCGGCGGAGATTGAAAAGATCGGCGTGTTTGTCGATGCGTTGTTTGAAGAGATTGAAGCGGCGGTTCAGGCAAGTGGCCTTACGGGCGTGCAACTGCACTTCAACGCAGCGCCGGAACTGCCTGCGCGGCTGCGCGAGCGGTTCGGGGCTGAGCTGCGTATTCTGCGCGTGGTGCATTTCGACGCGGGGGCTGCCGAGGAGACGGCGGCAGTTCTGCGCGACCCCCATGTTCATGCGGTGCTGGTGGACTCGCGCACTGCAACAGCTGTGGGCGGAACAGGCACGGCTTTCGACTGGCTGGCTGCCAGCAAGACTCTCTTTGAAGACGCAAATGTGCAAGAGCGCCGCCTTGTGGCCGCGGGAGGACTGCACCCGGACAACGTCGCCGATGCGATTGCCACGCTGCGGCCGTGGGGGGTGGACGTGGTTTCCGGCGTAGAAGCTGCGCCAGGACGCAAGGACGCGGACAAGGTGCGGGCGTTTGTGGTCAACGCAAAAACCGCGCAACGCGAGAAGAGACGCTAACCTCAAAAGGAGGCTTGCGAATTATATAAACACTTGTATACTTGAATCGTGAGCAAAGGCCCCAAACCGATTGCGTTTCGCGGCGGGTCTCTTGCCGATCTTTGCCGTTTTCCCACTACGGCACGTAGAGAAGCAGGCTACCAGCTCTATCAGGTGCAGGAAGGGCTCGATCCTGATGACTGGAAGCCGATGAACGGAATCGGCTCCGGTGTCAGAGAGATACGGATTCGCGAAAAGGACGGAGCCTTCCGCGTGATTTACGTTGCCAAATTTGCTGACGCGATTTACGTCCTGCATTGTTTTCAGAAGAAGACACAGAAGACCAGTTCCGACGATATAGCCCTTGCCGCGCGGCGTTACAGGGATCTGATAAGGGAGTTGACTCCATGAAGAGCAAACGCTATGCCAGCGTATGGGACGCAATCGAGAAGACGCCGGCGCAGGCCGAGAACCTGAAGCTGCGGTCCTCACTGATGCTTGCCCTTAAACGCCACATTGAACGCGAAGGATTGAGCCAGACTGAAGCCGCAAAGGTCTTTGGCGTAACGCAGCCGCGCGTCTCCGACCTGATGCGCGGCAAGATCGAACTCTTCGGTATCGACATGCTGGTGAACATGCTCGCCGCCGCCGGGCTGCGGGTGAAGTTGCAGGTGAAGAAGGCGGCGTAGCTATCTGTCTACCGGTCCCCTCCTAGTACACTGAGTAGTTCCCCATCTTTTGGCCAAACCCGCAGGAGGCCCCATGGCATCGATCATTCTTCCGGCAGTTCCATCCGAGTCGCGGCCAGGGCGCTTCGGCATCTACGGCGGGCGGTATGTGCCGGAGACTCTGATGGCGGCGCTGGTCGAGTTGGAACACGAGTACGACGCGGCCAAAGCGGACCCTGCCTTTCAGGCGGAGTTGGCAGATCTGCTGAAGAACTACGCCGGGCGGCCTACACCGCTCTACTACTGCAAGCGGCTGACCGAGCAACTGGGCGGAGCAAAGATTTATTTGAAGCGCGAAGACCTGCTCCACACCGGCGCGCACAAGATCAACAACGCTCTCGGCCAAGGCCTGCTCGCCAAGCGCATGGGCAAGAAGCGCGTCATCGCGGAGACCGGGGCGGGCCAGCACGGCGTGGCTTCCGCGACCGTGTGCGCATTGCTGGGCCTTGAGTGCGTTGTCTACATGGGCGATGTGGACATGGAACGCCAGGAGCTGAACGTGCTGCGCATGAGGCTGCTGGGAGCCGAGGTCCGCGGTGTTAGCTCGGGCTCGAAGACGCTGAAAGACGCGATCAGCGAGGCGATGCGCGACTGGGTCACCAATGTCCGGACCACCTGCTATCTGCTCGGCAGTGCGCTCGGCGCGCATCCCTATCCCACGATGGTGCGCGATTTCCAGCGCATCATCAGCATCGAGATGAAGCAGCAGATTCTGGAGAAGGAAGGCAGGCTGCCCTCGGCTGTGATCGCTTGCGTGGGGGGCGGGTCGAACGCGATTGGCGCGTTCTACGAGTTCATCCCCGACCGCCAGGTACGGCTGATTGGCGTGGAGGCCGGTGGACGCGGTACGGAGCTGGGCGAGCACGCGGCGCGCTTCAAAGGCGGTGTACCGGGCGTGCTGCAAGGGACTTTTTCCTATGTTCTGCAGGATGCGGACGGGCAGATCGCGCTGACGCATTCGGTTTCAGCGGGACTCGACTACGCTTCCATCGGCCCCGAGCACGCATCGCTGCACGACTCAGGCCGCGCGGAGTATGTTTCGCAGGACGATGCAGCGGCTCTCGATGCGGTGGTAAGGCTGTCGCGGACCGAGGGAATTTTGCCGGCGATTGAAAGCGCTCATGCAGTGGCCGAGGCTCTGCGCCTTGCTCCCACGCTGCCCGCTCATGAAATACTGGTGGTGAACCTCTCTGGCCGCGGCGACAAGGATATGGGAATTTTGACCCGCGAGTTGAAGCTTCAGGGAGTGTAGACTCCGATGGCGATACGTTTCGATCACAAACCCGGACTGGTCGTCTATTTGACGGCCGGCGATCCATCTCTCGATGCGACGCGCGCCATTGCGCTCGCCGCTATCGACGCGGGCGCGGCGGTCATCGAACTGGGAGTGCCTTTCAGCGATCCCCTTGCGGACGGCCCGGTGATTCAGCGAGCCAGCGAACGCTCCCTGGCCCGCGGTACACGCCTGGCCGATGTGCTCGAACTGGCCCGCGCGATCCGCGCCGAGCGGCCGGTGGCGGGCCTGGTGATCTTCAGCTATCTCAATCCAATTTTGCGGTACGGCCTCAAGCGCTTTGCCGATGATGCGGCCGCGGCCGGTGTGGATGGCGTGCTGGCCACCGACATGATTGTGGAAGAGGCGGATGAGTACCTGGCCGAGTTGGCGCGCGTTGGGCTTGCGCCGATTTTTCTGGCCGCGCCGACCAGCCCCGACGAGCGGCTTGAGGCGATCGCCACCCATTCAAAAGGTTTTGTATATGCCATTTCGCGCACCGGCATTACCGGCAAGCAGCAGACGATGACGTCCGACGCGGCAGCCCTGGTGGCGCGCATACGACGATGGACCACGCTGCCGGTGGCCGTGGGGTTCGGCATCTCGAATGCGGAACACGTTGCGCAAGTGGCGGAGTTCGCGGATGCCGCGGTGATTGGTAGCGCTATTGTCGAGCTGGTGGAACGCTCGACAGCGAAAGCGGCGCCCGGCGCAGTGGCTCGATTTATCAAGGGCCTGCACCTGCCTCAGGCGGCGCTGGCCCGGTAAATGACCTCCGCAGGCGGCTTGCGCCGCTACATCAGGATTCAACTCTAATTCCCATAGCCCGGCGCGCGGAAGTAAACCGGGATGGGACGCGACACGAGGATGGAATGACGCTGGAAGAATTGCGCAATCGAATCGATGCACTGGACCGCCAACTTGTTGAGCTGCTCAGCGAGCGGGCCCGTGCCGCACAGATGGTGGGTTACCTGAAGGCTGCCACTTCGCTGCCGGTTTATGAGCCGGCGCGCGAAAAGGTGGTCTACGCCAACGTGCGCGCGGCCAACAAGGGGCCGCTGCCGGACATCGAGCTGACGCACATCTACGAGCGCATCATCGACGTGATGCGGTCCCTGCAGAGGGACGAGTTGGCATCGCAGAGAAACGCCCCGGCCGCCGAGCCGGGCCATGCCACTGGCGCACCGCTACCCCAGCAACAAAGACCCGTCGCTGGGGACCCCGGGTCGGCGCCTGAGACAGGGAAGAAGCAATGATCGTAGCCATGCAAGAAAACGCCACCGAAGAGCAGATCGATGCAGTCATCGACGCCATGGTGGATTCAGGAGTCAACGTTCACCGCACGACAGGCGCCTACCAGACCATTCTGGCCGGCGTGGGACCGACAAAGAACGTCGAACTCAGAAAATTCGAACTGCTGGCGGGCGTGCTGTACGTCCACCGAATTACAGCGCCCTACAAGCTGGCCGGCCGCGCCTTCCGCCCCGATGGCACACAGGTGGAGTTTGCCAACGGCGTGAAGGTGGGCGGCGACCAAGTGCATGTAATGGCGGGACCGTGCTCGATTGAAACTCGCGAACAAATGTTCGAGACAGCCGCGCGCGTAAAGGCCGCAGGTGGAACCTTCCTGCGCGGAGGCGCTTTCAAACCGCGCAGCTCGCCGTACGCGTTCCAGGGCCTCGGCATTCCGGGACTCGAGATCATGCACGAGGCCGCAGAAGCGCATGGCCTGCTGACCGTAAGCGAGGTCATGGAGATCTCGCAGATTGAGCCGATGCTGCCGCTGGTTGACTGCTTCCAGGTGGGCGCGCGCAACATGCAGAACTTCAACCTGCTGCGAGAACTGGGCCAGGTGCGGAAGCCGGTACTGCTGAAGCGCGGCATTGCCGCCACCATCGAAGAGTTGCTGCTGTCGAGCGAGTACATCATGTCGGGCGGCAACTACGACGTCATACTATGCGAGCGCGGCATCCGCACTTACGAGACCGCGACGCGCAACACCATGGACATCTCGGCGATTCCAGTGCTGAAGAAGCTCTCGCACCTGCCGGTTGTGGCCGATCCGTCGCATGGCACGGGACGGCGCGACATGGTTGCTCCGATGGCGAAGGCCGCTGTGGCAGCAGGCGCGGACGCAATTCTGGTCGAGGTGCATCCCAACGCAGACAAGGCCGCCTCCGACGCCGCTCAGACGCTTTACCTCGAACAGTTTGAAAAGTTGATGGGCGAGCTGAGGGTGATTGCAACGGCGGTGGGAAGAAGCCTGTAAGATGGAGCGGACGAGCGGAGTTAGCGGGGTTAGCCGCGCTTTGCGCGTGTTAGCGGAGTTAGTTTTCGCATGCAACTGCTAACTCCGCCAGCAACGCTAACTACGCTAACACCGCTTGCAAAGGACATCCATGATTGAGCGCATCGCGATTCTGGGTACTGGGCTGCTGGGCACATCGGTGGGCCTTGCCCTGCGCGCGGCTGGTTTTCGCGGTTCGATCACGGGCTGGAACCGGAGCGCGGAGGGGGCACAAGCTGCGCTCACCATGGGTGCGATCGACTCGGTGGCGGCCGATCCACTGGAAGCGGCGCGGGCGAGTCAGGTTGCGCTTCTCGCTGTTCCGATTTACGCGACGCTCGATTTTATGGAGAAGCTGGCGCCCCTGCTCGGCTCTGAGCATCTGGTCACCGACGTGGGCAGCACCAAGCGGCTGATCTCTGAAGCCGGCACACGGCTCTACAACACGCCGGAGCGCGCGGCGTTTCTTCCTGGGCATCCCATGGCAGGCAAGGAACGCGGTGGCGCGGCGCTGGGCGATGCAAATCTGTTTCGCGGCGCGGTCTGGCTGTTCACCGATGACCCGGACGCGCAGCGTTCCCCCCACTCTGCCGCGTTGGTGAAGAGCTGGAGGGAGTGGGTGGTGGCAATGGGCTCGCGGACTCTCGACCTTGACCCTATCCGCCACGATGAGCTGGTGGCATGGGTCAGTCATCTGCCGCAGTTTCTCGCCACGGCGCTGAGTGCATTGCTTGAAGAAAAAGTTGGCACCGCGCCGGAGCTGAAAGACGTGGGCGGGCGTGCGTTGCGCGAGATGACGCGGTTGGGCGCGAGCCCCTTCTCCATGTGGCGCGACATTGCTTACACCAATACGGAAGCCGTCCAAACTGCGCTCGAAGCTCTGGAACAGCGGATCGCTCATCTGCGCGAAAATCTGCGCACGCCGGCGCTGCGTGACGAGTTTGAGCAAGCGAACCGTTTTCGGCGCGAATAATCCGCCTTCTGTACCGCCAGACGAAACGTGAATGGAATTAATCAAGTCCTACCGGGCGTATGCTACCGTTTACGGTGTCGATTCAACGGTTTTGGATTGCTCTCTGAAGATTGAATCGAATCGGGAGAAACGGATATGAGAAACATGCGGATGGTTGTATTGTCGCTGGCGGCGCTTGTGCTTGCCGGCTGTCTGCCGGTTTTAGCGCAGACACAATGGAACGTAACGAAGACGCTGCACATTGGCGGCGAAGGCGGGTGGGATTACGTCACCGTCGACTCAGCGGCGCACCGGCTGTTCGTTACCCGGAGCACGCACACAATGGTGATCGACTCGGAAACCGGGAAGACGCTGGGCGATATTCCGGGGCAGAAGCGGTCGCATGGCACGGCGATTGTTCCGGCGGTGGGACGCGGGTTCATTACGGACGGCGGCGGAACCGGAGCGATTGTGGTGTTCGACTTGAAGACTTACGCCGTGCTGGGCACATTGGCCGCGATGCCTGATGCGGACGGCATCATCTATGACAAGGCGCAGAACCTGATTCTGGCTGTCTCCGGTGACGGCAACGCACTGATGACGTTCAAGCCGGACATCGATCCGGTGAACGGCAAGATCGATGCGCCGATTGCTCTGGGCGGCGCGCCTGAGTTTCTGGCCTACGACGCGGACAAGGCCTACGTCAACCTGGAAGACAAGGACCTGGTAGCGGTGGTGGATCTGAAGACGCGCAAGGTGATTGCGCGCTGGCCGGTTGCACCCGGCGGCAAGCCGGTAGGCATGGCGATCGACCGGGAGACGCACCGCTTGTTCGTCGGCTGCCGCAATCCGCAAAAGCTGGTCGTGATGAGCACCGAAGACGGCAAGGTGCTGGCCGATCTGCCCATTGGCGCGGGCGTGGATGCAACCAAGTTCCATGCGGGCAAGGCGTTTGCGAGCTGCGGCGACGGGACGCTGACCGTGGCCAGCGAGAAGGCCGGGAAGTTTGAAGTGGAGCAAGTGGTGAAAACGCCGAAGGGCGCGCGCACCATGGGCCTGGATGAGCCGACTTTCACCGTCTATCTGCCAACTGCGGAGATGGAAGCACCCGCGCCGGGAGCAGCGTCGCAGCGTCCGAAGCCGAAGCCGGATACGTTCATGATTGTAGAAGTGGGGCAGAAGTAGCCGCGGCAGTCACAGAAGCCAAACAAAAAGCCGGGCGCACGCATCGTGCCCTGCTTTTTTATTCTGCTTTCTTGGCAAGTGGGGCGGGTTCCTTCGCAGGGTCCAGCACCTTGAATCCTTCGCCTTCAGCGGCCTGCAGCAGCGGCGAGGAAGCCGATACAAAGAGAATCTCGGTACCCTGGAACATGTCGCGGGCCGCCATGGCGGCGCCCAGTTGCAGGGCTTCGGTCCAGCGCAGGCTGGTACGGTCCAGAAGCTGGCGCGCGGCTTCAAGAACTGCCGGGTTGAGCGGTTGCTGCACCATGCGCGCCGACTCCAGGCGCAGAACCGAGAGCGCCGAAAGAGCGTCTTGCTGCGCGATGTCGCCGGCGCGTTCACGCCGCTTGAGGACCGCGTAGAGTTCGAGCGGCGTAGAGGCAGAAATCAGCTTGCGATTGTCCTCCGCACCCTCCATCAAGACGATGAGCGCGTCGGTTCCCGGCTCCTGCACGAGCAGCTTGACGAAAGCGGTAGCCTCAAGGAAATAGAAGCTCACAGCTCACCCCGTTCCTCTTCCATGGTCTCGGCGATAGGCTCACCCTGCACGGCGACGGGATGGAAGCGCTGCGCCTCTTCGGGGATTCCGGCTTCGGCCCGGTTGAGGCGGATGGTAGTGGTGGGATAGGCGGGAGTTTTGGGGTTGGCGATCTTGCTGGTCATCACCACGCCGCGCTGAATCGCCTCGGCGAGCACCATCTGGCGCGTCTCGGGGTGCTGATTCCAGCGGAAAGCCTTGCGGGGCAGAAACGAATCGCGGAACCACTTGAGCGCTATAAAGGCGTGGCCACCGCGTTCGGCCTCAGCCAGCGCCGCGCACAGTTCCTTCACACGCGCATCCATGTCGGCGGGAAGCACCGCTTCCTGGTCGTCTTCTTCCTCGTTCGTGGCCTGGACCGCAGAGGTTCGCGGCGCACGCACAGCACGAGGGGCCGGTTCCCCGTCGTCAATGCGTTCGAAGTAGATGCGGACCTCGTCCTCTTCCGGCGACCAGGTGTCCGCCGAGGCATTGCGCCGCTTGCTGCGCCCATTCTCACTGCACAGCTCAACGATGGCCTGATATCCGGGAGGCGCCAGAAAGCGCAACGCCCGCACCAGCCCTGGGTCCTGCGAATACGCCAGTTCGTTCAAAGCATCTTCAATAATTTCTTCCGCCGCGGGAATACTCAGATTTTCTGCCTCTACGCTATTGCTTGCAGCTCTTATCGATTTCATTGCTTCTCTCCGTATGCTGCGTCCTGCGCCTGTTGAAGCGGCGGCTGCTCCGTCTTTGATGGGCCCTGTTTTGGAGCAATGCCGCGCACAGCGCGCACTAGACAACAGTCCAGGTTCTAAACCTCAGACCATCTCCGTCCTGCTTAGAGGCATAGAGTCCGCCGTTTGCTCTCAGGCAGTCCGGACGATGGAACATATCAATGGGATGACTGGTTCCGCAGGCTTATGCCACCACGATCGAGTCAGTAAAAGGGGCGCTGGTGTCTCTTGAAATCAACGAAAACCGGTGCCTTGTTATTCATAAGGCTCTTACCTGACAAAAGCCCCTGTGCCCTTCATCTCTTCTACTTCACATATCTCGAGGAATACTTATTGGGCCTGTTAAGATTGCCGGGCCCTGAATAGATTCAAAGCTATACCTGCCACAGTGTACCCGATATTTCCCTTGTGCGCACTTTAAATTCAACTAGTTATGTTCCTTGCAACCCTGCCGTGGACAAGAACTTGCCCCCGCCGGGCACTTATAGTTCGTACAATAGAAGTCATGCGTCGTTGTTTGCTGTTCCTGTTGTTCTGCTGCCTCGTTTCAACCGGACCGCACGCCGATGGCCAGGCATTCGATCTAGCCGGACCGAAAGTAGATGTGCACGTGAAGCGCGGCAACGTCACGCTGCCAATTGCAGAGGTCCCCAACCTGATGCCGGGAGACCGGCTCTGGATTCATCCCGACCTGCCCCCGAGCCAGTCGGAGCATTTTGTCCTGGTGGTCGCCTTTCTTCGCGGAGTCACCAATCCTCCTCCCCCAGAGTGGTTTACCCGCGTGGAGACCTGGACCCGCGAAGCGCGGAGCGAGGGCGTGTTTGTCACCGTTCCCGCCGAAGCGCAGCAGGCGCTTATTTTCCTGGCTCCCGAGACCGGCGGAGACTTCAACACCCTGCGCAAGGCCGTGCACGACCGGCCCGGCACCTTTGTGCGCGCCGTCCAGAACCTGCAGGCGGCAGGATGGGACCGCATGCGCGTTGAATCGTATTTGAACCAGGTAAAGGTCACGTCCCAGACCGATCTGAAACTATTGAAAGAGCACGCCGAAATGGCGACGCGCAGTCTGGGGCTCAAACTCGAGCAGCGTTGCTTCGACAAGCCCATCGACCAGCAGGCCTCCTGCCTGGCTCAGAACCCAGAAGGACTTGTGCTGGACGACGCCAATACGCAATCGCTGGTGTCGCAACTGACCGGCGGCGATACTGCGGCTCTGATGAACGCAATCAGCTCTTCTCCGATGGGCGGAGCAGGCGCCTACAGCCCTTATGTCGGCGCCATCGTGGATACGGCCAGAATCCTTTCGTCGCTGCACACGGCGCATTTCCAGTACATTCCCGCGCTGGCCATGCCGTCCAACGATTCGCTGAACTTGCGGCTCAATACGCCGCCCTCGTTCCGCAACCCCAAGTCGGTCGTTGTGGTGGCTCTGCCCCCGCTGGGCCCGGCCAAACCGGAGCCTCTACACCCGGTTGCGCCAGGAGATAAGTTCTGCGCCCAGAAGCCCGGCCTGGTGCTGCCCGCCGAGGGTGCGCCCATGGTGTTCGCCTCCCAGTTGGCTCACGATCTGACCCTCCACATTGAACCCCCTGCCGGTTCAAAGCAACCGGCGATCGATCTGGCGGTGACGGCGGATCCTGGAAAGGGCGGCCTGGCGTTGAAGGAGCCGGCCCCTTTGCTGCCCGCCGGCGAACTTACCAGCGTAATTCGGGGAAAGTGGGGCTTTGACGATTGGACAGGTCCGCAGTTCCACCTGCTCTCGCCTAAACCTGGCGGCTGGACCCTGGCGGCAGCCGACGAATCAGCGCTGGTGGTGGGCCGGGAGGACACGCTGCATTTTGAGGGGCAGAACACGCTTTGCGTCGAGAAGGTGGAAGAACAGGCCGGCGACGAAAAGCCGGTAAAGCTGATGTGGACATCGCCCAAGCCGGAGGCGTTGGAAGTAGTTGTGCCGATGAAAGACGCAAAGCCTGGACCGGTGACCGTGTCGGTCTACCAGTATGGGATCGAAAAGCCAGAAACGGTTGCCATGACGGCTTTCTCCGACGCTGCCTCACTCGACCGCCTGACGCTGAGTGCCGGCGACCCAGTGGCGCTGTTGAAAGGCACCCGTCTGGACGAGGTGGCAAAAGCCGAGCTGGATGGCATTGCCTTCACGCCGGCCACGCTCAGCCGCGTGGAAGACCACGACCAACTCTTGATGAAAGCGGCAACTTCCACGGCGCGCCTCGACCTAGGAAAGCACCATGTTGCCCGTATCGAGTTGAAAGATGGCCGCATGCTCAGAGCGCCTGCCACGGTCGATCCGCCACGTCCACAAGCTGTCCTGCTCAACCGGGCAGTTCAGTCGGATGCTTCTGCCGCGGCCTCACCGGTACAACTGGGCAGCCCGGACGACTTGCCACTGGAAGGGCGCCTGGTCTTCTTTCTCAAGTCCACCGTGCCGGCGAAGTTTCCCCGCAGCGAGAAGGTAGAACTGTCCGCGGCGGACGGCAGTTTTGCTACAGTGTTGTCGCTGGCGGACGGAAGCCTGATGCTCGAGGATGCAAAGACCGCGATGGGCAGCGTGGAGCCACTCAACCGGTTCGGCTCCTCCGCCTTCGGGCCCATTCACATACGCGTCGTGTCGGCCGATGGAACGACGGGTGACTGGCTGCCACTGGGAACACTGGTACGGCTCCCCGGTTTCAAGGAGTTGCGCTGCCCGCGCGCCACGGCCAAGCCCTGTACGCTGACAGGAAGCAACCTGTTTCTGGCTGCTTCCATCTCCGGCACGCAGGATTTCAACAACGCTGCCGATGTGCCGCCAGACTTTACAGGAACGCAACTGAGCGTGCCTCACCCGGCGGGCGGCGTGCTTTATCTGAAGCTGCGCGACGACCCGGCGACGGTGCAGACACTCACCCTGCCGGTAACGACCATCAGCCCGGCAGAGTCGAAGGCTGCCGCGGCACTGGCTCAGCAGTCGACGGCCGCCACATCGCCAGCTGCCACGCCGCCAGACACGTCATCGCCCGACGCCGTGCCTGACACTGCGGAGCCAGCAAATCTAAATCCGCCAGATGGTTCGGATGCAAAGCCGACAGCGCCGCCGGATGCACCGCCCGGAAAACTCTGAGCCAGTGCAACGGACGGCGCGCGTAACGCGGGTTTACTGCCAAGACCCGGTTTAGTTGAAGTAGGCCGCGTTCTTCTCGGCAAACTCCGCCTTGTCGGCCGGCAATTCGTCGATCGGAAAGATTGCATTCTGCGCGCAAACCGATGCGCAGTTGCCGCAATCGATGCACTCATCGGGGTTGATGAAGACCTGGGACACGGTGCCAGCAGCCGCATCGGCCGCCATGGGCGCGATGGCCGCGGTGGAACACTCGTCTACACAGACAAAATCCTTGGTACAGGCGTCGGTAACTACATAAGCCATTAAAATATGCTCCTTGCTCGCTTTAGGGGCGCTTGCTGCCTTGCGACCCTCGATTCTGAGGCTACCGGGACGCTCGCCGCGTGACCGTGACCTGAGTCACGCAAGCGCCGGCGATCAGTTCCAGAATGAGTCCAGAACGGGAATCTATCTGATTACGGGACTGGATAATCTAAAGCAATTCTCTCAATGATGTAGAGTGTCTTTGCCCGCGGATTTGGAGAAGAAGCCTTCAAGGTCCGGGGCTAAAGAGGCTGCGGAAAAAGGCATTGATTTGAAAAGAAGAGACCGAAAAGCATCCCTCGGGGGCTAAAGCCCAACTCATTTTGCAGGGTTTATGTACGGGCTAAAGCCTGTACCCTTCACCGGGAGGAGTTTTTCCGCAACCTGTAAAGCCCGCTTGATTTCTCATGCCTGGTTCAGGGGTCTGAAGGCCCCCTACTCCCTCCGTTTGATCGAAACCCTCTATACCAACGGGCGGAATGCTCTAAATAAAATGTGTCCGTTGTTTGAAAAGGGGCTTACACTGTGCGTGTTAATCCGAGCAAGACTATGCCTGTCGCGCAGTTAACTCTGGAAATCCGGATCGAGCACGCCCAGTCGCTGAAGGACAGGCGGCAGGTGGTGCGTTCGCTGAAGGATCAACTGAAGCAGGGATTCAACATCTCGGTGGCGGAGATGGACGAGGCGGTGACGTGGCAGTCGGCGACGATTGGGGTGGTGGCGGTGTCGCGCTCGCGGGATTATCTGCATGGGTTGATCGAGGAAGTGGAGCGGGCCGCGCGACGAATGCTGAATGAACTGGGCGCGGAGCTGGCCGACTCGTTCTGGGAGTACCTGGAAAGTTAGAGTCCTGTCTCCAAAGTTGATTGAAAAACAACAGCAGCTCCTTCGACTCACCACCCCCACGCTCCACCCCAAAGAGCAAAAGCGCTCTTTGGGGACCCCGGAAAGCGCTTGGGGCTCCGTTCGCTCAGGATGACAACCTGTGTTTTGCTGCGAATATCGGAGACAGCACACTAGAGACCGGCCTTTTCTGGTCTTTGCACCCCTTCGAAGATCAATTTTTGGGCCTAAATCCACGAAAATCCGCTATTGCCGGTGAGGGCTTACCTTCTGGTAAGTCTTTTTATTTCTTTTGGTTATGACCTTAATGGGGGTGACGGCCATTGACTAGATAGTACTGGGCCTTGGGGGCGTAAAAGGTTTATTTTCTGTTGGTTGGTGGGAATGTCACAGTTTCACAGGGAATAGGGGGGAGGGGGATCTCTCTCTTTCCGGGGAAAGAACAAGGGCGCAGAAAGGCGATCGACCCCGACTTGGGCATATTACTCACCATTCGATTGTGCGCCCGATGAGGGTTATTTTATGCAAACGACCGATGACTCAGACGGCTGGCATGGGGCGCTCATGAATGAGCATCCAGGAGGTGCCGAACTTGTCGCGGAGCATGGCGAAGCGGTGGGCGAAGAAGGTTTCTTCCATCTTCATGAAGATTTCGCCGCCGTCGGTGAGCAGGGCATAGAGGCGCTCGGCTTCTTCGTTGCTGTCGACGGTCAGGGTAAGGTAGGCGCTGCGCATGGGCTGATGGCGGCCAGGCGGCATGTCACTTGCCATCAACAGCGCGTCTCCGATGACAATGCGGGCGTGAAGGACTTTGTTTTCCATTTCCGGCGCAAGGTTCTTCGCGTTAGGCATCTGGCCGTAGGTGGACATCGCGACGATTTTGCCGCCGAGATGCTTTTCGTAAAAGTTGAGGGCTTCCGCGCAGTTGCCGTCGTAGTTGAGGTAGGTGTGCATCTTCATGGCTTCAGTTTTCCTTTCGAGGAAGATTTTGGTTTCAGGGCTAGAGCCCTGACCTGCCAGTTCCGGTCTACCGCAAGCAAAGGCCTGTTCATCAAGCTTTGAAACTCCGCTTGAGACAAAGTGCGGGGGAGTTTGTGGTATCCCACCCTAGGCGCAAAAACAAAGACGCGCCGAGGATGGGGCACCCGAACTGTTTCTGGACTGCCAGCTAGAAAAGCAAAGGCAACAGCAACTGCTGTTCCGGCGGCGTGACGATCTTACGCCGTTACCGGATCGCTGGCAGTGACCTTAACCGGGGTCAACCAGCCGAAGCGGTCCGGCTTGAGGCCGTTCACAATCCCGAAAAACTCGTCGGCGATCTTTTTGGTGATCTCGCCTGGCTTGCCGTCGCCCACCACGATGCGGTCGATCGAGCGGATGGGCTGCACTTCGGCTGCCGTGCCGGTGAAGAAAACTTCGTCGGCGATGTAGAGCAGCTCGCGCGGCAGCGCTTGTTCGGAGACTTGCAGGCCCAGATGGCGCGCGATGGTCAGCACCGAGTCGCGCGTAATTCCGCTCAGCGCCGAGTTCGCCAGTGGCGGCGTAAACAGCAGGCCGTTGCGGACCACAAAAATGTTCTCGCCGGAGCCCTCGCTGACCAGGCCGTTCACGTCCAGGCCAATGCCCTCCTGGTAGCCGTTCACCTCGGCTTCCATGTGGATCAACTGCGAGTTCATGTAGTTGGCTCCGGCCTTGGCCAGCGCGGGCATGGTGTTCGGCGCAAGGCGGTTCCAACTGGAAATGCACACGTCCGCGCCGCTGGTGCCGGGGATGTACTTGCCCCAGGGGAAGTTGGCGATGTAGACCTCGATGGGCGAGCCCTTGGGGCTGACGCCGATTTCCCCATACCCGCGCAAGGCGATGGGCCGGATGTAGCAGGGCGCGACGCCGTTGGCCTCGATCAGGTCCACAACCCCGGCGCAAAGTTCTTCAAGAGTAAAGGGCAGCTCCATGCGGTAGATCTTGGCCGAGTCCAACATGCGCTGCATGTGCTCGGGCAGCCGGAAGACGGCCGAGCCGTTCGGCTGCCCGTAGCAGCGAATGCCTTCAAACACGCAGGAGCCGTAGTGGATGACGTGGCTCATGACGTGCAGGGTGGCCTGCTCCCAGGGAATGAGCGTGCCGTTGTGCCAGATTTTCGAGGTAGGTTGGATAGGCATGATGGGGGTTCAATGCTCCTTGAGCTGCGCTGTACGCGTACATAAGAGGGTAACGCGAAGGCTGGCGGGCTGTCACGGAGGGGGAAGCGGATGAGCGGAGTTAGCGGGGTTGGCCGCGCGTTGCGCGTGTTCGCGGA
>Ga0181535_10000940_pt1 | contig 40184 bp, 31 predicted proteins | sample PEATcosm2014_Bin_44_FD_119774 | JGI IMG/M metagenome (GOLD analysis project Ga0181535, IMG submission 119774) | Peatland microbial communities from MTU Mesocosm Facility, Houghton, MI, USA - PEATcosm2014_Bin17_30_metaG | ecosystem: Environmental > Terrestrial > Soil > Wetlands > Peat | place... | reverse complement strand
GCGAAGCTCATCGCCAAGCGGCGGGGCATCGACGCCAAGGGCCTCGAGGAGTACTTCGCGGCGGGGCTGCTCCACGACATCGGCAAGATCCCCCTCAACACCGCGCTGGCCGACGAGTACGTATTGACGATGTCCCTCGCGGACCGGGAGCGGATATCCCTCTTCGCTTCGGAGCGCCGGTCCCTCGGCCTTGACCACTGCGAGGCGGGAGGCGTCGTCGCCGAGAACTGGAAGCTCACCGGCGCCATAGCCGATACCGTCCGCTGGCACCACGACCTCGAGGCCTACTCGGGCGAGTACGGGGACGTGCTCAGGACCGTCGCCGTGGCAGATTTCTTCGCGAACCGCGAAGGGATCGGCTTCTCGGGAAACCGCTATCCCGATAAAGTCTCGCCGGAGACCTTCAGCCTGCTCGACATCGAGAAGTCGATGTTCGAGGATCTCGAGGAGCCCGTGAACGCCGAGATCGAGAAGGCCAAAGTCTTCCTCAAGCTCGGAGGCTAGAAATGTTCACCGTGAAGATCTGGGGCGACCGGGGCTCGATGCCGACGCCCGGCCCCGATACCGCCTTATTCGGCGGCAACACTTCCTGCCTCGAGGTGCGCTGCGGCTCCCGTCTGATAATCATAGACGCGGGCTCGGGCATCAGGCCTCTCGGCGAGAAGCTCATGCGCGAGGATATAAGGAAGGGGCCAATCGACTCGGATCTCTTCATAACCCATACGCACTGGGATCATATCCTGGGCTTCCCCATGTTCACTCCCATCTACGTGCCCGGAACGAAGCTCCGCCTCCGGGGCCCCATCAGCTACGAGGACGACAGCCTCGAGAAGGTCATAGGCAGCCAGCTCTCCTACCGCTACTGGCCCGTCAGGCAGGACGAGCTCGCGGCCGAGATCGAGTACGAGCAGATCAAGGAGACGACGATCGACCTCGGCGACGGGATCTTCGTGACCACGAAATACCTCAACCACCCGATCCTCTGCCTGGGCTACCGCATCGAGTACGAGGGGAGGGCCTTCGTCACCGTCTACGACAACGAGCCCTTCCGCAACGTCTTCCCGACCGACCCGGCCGACCCGAGCTACGACGAGGACGCCGCGCGCGAGGGCGAGGTGGCCGCGGCCGAGGAGAACGAGAAGGTGCAGCGCTTCTGCGAGGGAGCCGACCTCCTGATCCACGATACGCAGTATACCGCGAAGGAATACCTGAAGGGAAAGATCGGCTTCGGCCATTCGTCCTACGAATACGCGATCAACGCCTGTCACAGGGCCCGGGTGAAGCGCCTCGTCATGTTCCATCACGATCCCAACCGCACCGACGCGGAGCTCCAGGAGCTCGAGCTCTTCTACCAGGGAAAGGTGGCGGGCCGGACTTCCCTCGAGATCGAGATGGCCCGCGAGGGGCGGAGCTTCACGCTATGAGCAAGGCCAGGAAACCCAAGCCCAGCGCCAGGACGAGCGCATATGTGAGCGCCGCGAAGGCGGTCCCGCCCCTCGCCTACGCCTGGATCGGGCTGATTCTCGCCTCCGCCGCGGCCACGCCCTGCCCCAGGGTCACGGTGTTCTACGCCGTCTACCTTCTCGCCACCCTCGGCCTGGCGGCCGGAGCGCTCGCCTTCCTGCGGGCGATCTACGGGAAGAAGAGGATCCGCCTGCATGCCGCCTTCAGGAAATTCCTGGGCTACGGTCTCGTCGCGCACTACGCGGCGGCGTCACTGCCCCGCGTCGACTGGGCCGCCGACGGCGCGATCGGCCAGAGTCGCGTAGTCTACCTCTTCGTCCTCGCGATGGTCTGCCTCGCGGCCGGCGTCGCAGTCTTCGCGGCCTCGGGCAGGCCTGCCGCCCGCGCCGGCCTGGGCCTCATAGCCGACGAGGAAGTCGCGGACCGGGCCTTGCGCAAGAAGCGCTCCCGCGAGAAGAAAAGCAAGGGCCTCCTCCGCGGCGCCCTCGAATGGGTCGATGCGCTCGGCTTCGCGGCCATACTCGTGATACTCATCCAGACCTTCGTGTTCCAGCTCTACGAGATACCTTCGGAATCGATGGTCCCCGCGTTCCTGGACAAGGACAGGCCCTTTACCTCGAAGTTCAACGCCGGGCCGCGCGTGCCCCTCACCGACTGGCGCCTGCCCTTCCTCAGGCTGCCCTCTCGCGGCGACATCGTCACCCTCGCCAACCCCCGCTATCCTGAGAATCAGGGTGTCAATCTCAAGAAATACCTCTCCCAGTTCGTGTCCATGGTCACGTTCACCGCCGTCAATATCGACAAATACCTTCCCGACGGCTCGCCCAAGGCCGATCCCCTGGTCAAGCGCATCGTGGGCCTGCCCGGTGAGAAGCTCATGATGGTCGACGATACGCTCTACGCCAAGCGCGCGGGCGATGCGGCCTTCGCGCCTCTCGAGGCCGACAAGGTCTGGGCGCGCACCGATCTCTGGAAGGAAGACGCCGACATATTGACGCGCGTCGAGATCGTGCCCATCGACGAGGAGCACCGGCGGATCCTGGACGCGTGGGACGCGAGGAAGCGCGAGGCCGATCCGGCCTCCCTCGCCGCCTCCATCGCAGCGAGCGCCCGCCTGCTCGAAGCCTCGGCCTCGGCCCCGGCGTCCGCGGCTTTCATCGCGGGACTCGCGAAGGCGAAGCCGGAAGCCTACAAGATCATCGCCGCCGACGTCTCGGCCTTCGAGAAGGCGGATGCCGTGTCGGGAAACGCGATAGCCGACGCCGGCGCGGGAGCCGACGACCTCGCCCTCGCGCTGGCCGTCGCGGGCTCGGCCCGGGCGCGCTCGGCGCTCGCCGACTACGCCGAGGCCCGGGCGGCCGCCGTCCCCTCCTCCGGCGCCTACGAGCGCGGCGGGCGGCTCCTCAACCTCCTGATCAAGGACGGCATCCTCAGGCGGGCCGCCCGCGAAGCCGCGCTAATCGCGGCGGGCGCCTCCTATGACGCGCTCCGGGGCGACTCGACCCTCGTCTCCCTGAAGAAGGACGGGACCGAGCTCGACTATTACGTGAACGGCCAGAACGGAGGCCTCTACGACCAGCGCAACTTCCCCGAGTTCCCGGCGGGGAATTCCTACCTCGGGCCGCAGGAGTACTACGCGATGGGCGACAACCGCTACAACTCGACGGACTTCCGCTACAGGACCGAGCGCTACTCGATCAAGCCTCTAGATCCGGCCGATCCTTCGTCGGTCGCCTACTACTCGAACGTCGATCCCTTCGCCCTGGACCTCCGCTTCATCGAGGGCTACGCCCTGTTCAGGCTCTGGCCGCCCTCCCGCGTCGGCGCCATCCGTTGACGTCGGCGGCTTGACCGCCTGGCCCCCGCCTGAGGATACTGGTGCGAATGAGCAAGAGCAGAAATGTCCGCGCTTCGGCGCGCGACGCGAAGGCCAAGGGCGGCGCGAGCGACTATGCCGGCGCGGCCCGCGCGTTGCCCGTCATGGCCCTCGTCTGGACGGGCCTCCTTCCGATCACCGCGCTCGCGTCCCTATGCCCGCGCTTCACGGCCTACTACGCGGTCTATCTCTTCGTCACGATCGGCCTCGCGGCGGGCTCCCTGGCCTTCCTGGACGCGATCTATCGCGGCAAGAAAGCCGCCCTCCACCCGGCCTTCAAGAAGTTCCTCGGCTACGGCCTGGTCCTGCATTACGCCGCCGCGGCGATGCCGCGAGTCGATTGGGCGGGCGACGGACTCATAGGTCCGGGACGGGTAGCCTACCTCTTCGCCCTGGCGTCGCTCTGCCTCGCGGCCGGGATCGTCCTCTTCGTCGCCTCGGGCCGGCCGGCCGCGTACGCCGCCCTCGGACTCATCGCGGACGAGGAAGTCCGGGACAAGGCCTTGCGCAAGAAGCGCTTCTCCGAGCATCGGAAGAAAGGCCTCCTCTACGGCGTCCTCGAATGGGCGGACGCCCTGGGTTTCGCCGCGATACTCGTCATCCTCATCAACACCTTCGTGTTCCAGCTCTACGAGATTCCCTCCGAATCCATGGTCCCGGCATTCCTCATGAAGGACAGGCCCTTCACGGGCAAATTCGAGGCGGGTCCCCGCGTGCCCCTCACCGACTGGCGCCTGCCCTTCCTGAGGCTCCCGCGGCGCGGCGACATAATCACGCTGGCCAATCCGCGCTATCCGGAGAACCGGACCGTCAATCTCAAGAAGTATCTCGCGCAGCTCGTGTCCATGGTCACCTTCACCGCCGTAAATATCGACAAATACCTTCCCGACGGCTCCCAAAAGGCCGACCCCCTCGTCAAGCGGATAGTCGGCGTTCCCGGGGAGAAGCTGATGATGATCGACGATGTGCTGTATTCGAGGCGAAAAGGCGACGCGGCCTTCGCGCCCGTGGAGGCGGACAAGGCCTGGGCGAACGTCGACTTATGGAAACTCGACGACCAGAAGCGCATGAATATCAGGGACGTACCCATCCGCGCGAGCCAAAGGGCGATACTCGACAAATGGGACGCGAGGCGGCTGGCGTCCGATCCGGCCGCGGTCGCCGCATCGATCGGGGTCTCGGCGCGCGCTATCGAGTCCGAATACTCGGCCGCCCGGGCCATGGAGTTTTTAAGGAACCTCGGAAGGGCGCGGCCCGACACCTATCGGCTCGTCGCGAATGATATCGATGACCTGGGGAAGGCGAGCCCGGACTCGCCTAATCCGATATCGGCGAGATGCTCGCCGACGGTGTCCTCTCGCCAGCATCTTTACGATCTGGCCCTCGCGCTTTCTCTCTCGGCCTCGCCCCCGCTGCGTTCCGCCCTGATTGATTACGCGGCCGCGGCGGGATCCTCCGTCCACGCCGCGGACCCTTACGACCGCAGCCGGCGAATGCTCAATCTGCTGATCAAGGACAATCTGCTGAGGCGGGTCCGGCGAGTGGCGGAGCTCGTCTCGGCCGGCGCCGGCTTCGACGAGCTTTCAAGGGACGAGGCTTTCTCGACACTGTATCGTGAGGGCGATGAACTGGGCATCTATGCCGGTCTCTACGATATGCGCAACATACCGGTCTTCCCCTCCGGCGATTCTTATTTGGGGCCGGAGCAGTATTTCGCGATGGGGGACAACCGTTACAATTCCCTGGATTTCCGCTATAAGACAGGCCTGTATACCGTCAAAGCCATCGATCCCGCCGATCCTTCGTCCGCCGTGTACGACTCCGATATCGACCCCTTCCCCCTGGATCGGCGCTTCATCGAGGGCTACGCGCTGTTCCGGATCTGGCCGCCGTCGCGGATCGGAGCCATCCGTTAACGCTAGAGCCTTGATTATCCCGGCGTTTCGTTCACAATACTTGTAATGAATAATAGCGATACCCGTACGGTCCTCCTCGACCTTCCCCCAGCCGAGCGCGCCGCGGCCGCCGCCGCCCTGAGCGCCGTCGGCATAGCCAGTACGTCTCTGGACTCCGCGGCGACCGGAGGGGCGGAGGGCTTTCTCCTCGTCGGCATCGATGCCTGGGAGAGGGTCCGGGCCGCGCTGGCCCCGCCGCCCAAGTCGTATACGGTCATCCTGGTCGTCCCACGAGAGCGCGAGGGCGAGGCCTCGGGCCTCCTCCAGCAGGGGGCCTTCGATTACCTGGTCGGAGGGACCCCCGGCTGGGCCGAACGCGCCGCCGCCTATTTCCGGGCCCTCATGGCGCTGAGCAGGCGCTTCGCCGGCGGGATCTCCGCCCTCGAGCGGCGATACGAGAACCTTGTGCTCTCCCTGCCCGACATCGTCTACGAGCTGGATTCGGAGGGCCGCTTCACCTTCGTCAATGGTTCGATAGGCATCCTTGGCTACGATCCCTCGGACCTCATCGGAAGGCATTTCTCCATGCTCCTCAACGAGGAGGACGCCGAGTCCGTGGACCGGGCCTTGGTCCTCGACGCCTTCCGGGGTGTATCTACGGGACCGACCCTCAGCCCCAAGCTCTTCAACGAGAGGCGCAACATCGGGCGGAAGACCGAGAACCTCGAGGTGCGCCTGAAGCGAAAGCCCGGGAGTCGCCTCGTCTCCGGCGACATGATCGTAACCGTGCTCTCCTACGGCGAGGTGACCGCGGCCGGCGAGTACGCGCTCGGCTCCCCGAGACGCGATTTCATAGGATCCGTAGGCGTGATCCGAGACATCACCCTCAGGCGCAAGTCGGAGGAGATGCTTCGCAAGCTCTATCAGGCGGTCGATCAGCTCTCGGCCGGGATACTCGTCTCCGACAGGTCCTTCCTCATCGAGTACGTGAACCCGGGCTTCTTCAAGATAACGGGCCTCCGCCCCCAGGACGTGATCGGCGCCGAGCTCTTCTCCTTCTTCGACTTCGCGCCCGGCAAGGCCGACGAGATCCGATCCCTCGTGCTCGAGGGCTTCGACGCCAACGTCGAGGTGCGTCTCGCGAGGCCCCGCGACGCGAGCGGAGCTCGCGAAGGCCCCTGGGCGGCCCTCCACGCTTCGCCCGTGCGCTCTCCCTCGGGCTCGATCACCCACGCGATACTCATCTGCGAAGACATCAGCCAGCGCAAGGCCATGGCGGAGCTCGTAAGTCTCGCCAAGGAAGAGGCGGAGCGCGCCAACGGGGCGAAGAGCGACTTCCTCGCGTCGATGAGCCATGAGCTCAAGAGTCCAGTCGCCAGCATCCTCGCCGCGGCGAGGCTCATCGAGATGGGGGGCCCCGAGCCGGAACGACGGGCCGCCTCGATAATCGCGAGCGCACAGGGCCTGCTCGCCGTGCTCGGGGACATTCTCGACTTCGTCCGTTTCGAGACGGGCAACGGCACCTTGCGCAAGTATGCTTTTCCCCTGCCGGGCTTCGTGGCGAGGATATGCGATCCGGCCCGCAAGGCGGCCGAGGCGAAGGGCCTCGCGTTCGAAGTGGGCCCCATCCCGGACGAGACCCTCCGTTCCGACCCGGACCGGCTCGGGCGCGCCTTCGCCGCCGTCCTCGACAACGCCGTGTCCTTCACCGAGCGCGGCAGAGTGCAGGTAGGCGCCGCGATCGAGAAGCGGGAGGGCAACGTCCCCTACCTGACGCTCACGATCGCGGATACCGGGCCGGGCATCCTGCCGGAGGACCAGGGAAGGATATTCTCGCCCTTCGTGCAGCTGGCCTCGCCTTATACGAAGCGGGGCGGCGCGGGAATCGGCCTGTCCCTCGCCCGCAACATAGTCCGGGCCCTCGGCGGCGAAGTCCGGCTGCAGAGCGACGTCGAGCGCGGCTCGGTCTTCACCATCCTCGTGCCGGCGGGCGATCCGCAGGCCCGGCCCGAGCCGGCCGAGAGACAGGCCGAGCGGCGCGCCTATCGCCTGCTGGTCGTGGACGACAACGAAGTGAATCTCGAGTACATGGCCGTCATACTCGCGAACGCGGGGCATAGGGCCGTCACGGCCTCGAGCGGGGCCGAGGCCCTCCGCCTTCTCGAGGAGACGCCTCCCGACGCGGCCATCCTGGATATCCAGATGCCCGGGATGAGCGGCATCGAGCTCGGCCGGAAAATCCGCGACTACGCGGGGGGCCGCTTCGACCCGAACATCCCGCTCGTCGCGCTGACCGCCTTCGATCCCGAGGAAGTCGCGCGCTCCGGCGTCGATTTCGACGGCGTGTTCGACAAACCGGTGGACGTGCCCAAGCTCCTCTCCTACCTCGATGCCGTCGTCGACAGGCGCGAGGCGCCGTCGGCGTCGGCCCTCGCCGAGCATTGGGCGGGCAGGACGGCGGAGGGAGCGCGCGGCCTGGCCGCCGCCCTCCCGGAGATCCCCGACCTCGCCGCGAGGATCCGGGCCGCGATCGAAACCGGCGACGCCGAGAGCCTGAGACCAGCCGCCCGCGCCATGGGCGCGCTCCTGGGACGGCTCGGCGACGAGCGCGGCGAGGCGGCGCTCAGGCGCCTGGCCCTGTCCTTCCCGGACGAGGACAAGGCGGTGATCGCATCCAGGGTCCGTCGGCTCTCGTTGAGCTGGGAGAAGACTATCGCCGTGCTCAATTCGCTCTTCAGCGAATAGCGGGAGCTTTCCGTTCTCGCGACTATCCGCCGGATAGGGCCTCCTTTCCATTTTTCTCCGCTTTGACTATGCTTCTTCCATGAGTATGACGGAAAAAAGGACTAAGATAGTCGCGACCCTCGGACCGGCCTCCGATACGCCCGAGATACTCGAGGCCCTCCTCTCCGCCGGGGTGAATGTCTTTCGCCTCAATTTCTCGCACAGCAATCCAGAAGCCGCGAAGGCGACCGTGGACATGATCCACGCGGTGCGCGACAGGATGCGGCTTCCGGTCGCCATCATGGCGGACATCAAAGGCCCGGCGGTCAGGATGTACGGCTACGCGAAAGCCCTGACCATCGAGGCCGGTTCCGTCCTGACCATCGCTTCAAGGCCGGCCGAAGGCATCGAGACTCTCTCGTCGCCGTCCGCGCTCGCCGTATACACGAACCTGCCCGACATCGACAGGCTGTGCGCCATCGGCCAGAGGATCCTCCTCATGGACGGATACTTCGCGGGCGAAGTCGTCTCCAAGTCGCCGGGCTCGGTAGCCGTGAGGATAGGCAATCCCGGAGAGCTCAGGCCCAAGGCGCACCTCACCATTCCCGGCGTCGACTACCCGATACCCTTCCTCTCCGAAAAGGACATCAGGGACATAAACTTCGCGGTCGAGAGCGAGGTCGAGTACATCGCCCTGTCCTTCGTGCGCAACGCCACCGACATCGAGGAAGTGCGCCGGCTCGTCCAGCGCGTGAAGACCCCGTCGGGCCGAAGGCCCGCGGCCAAGCTCATCGCCAAGATCGAGAGCGCCAAGGGCCTCGCGGCCTCCGACGAGATAGTCGCGGCGTCCGACGGCATCATGGTCGCGCGCGGCGACATGGGCGTCGAGATCGCCATCGAGACCGTGCCCATAGCCCAGAAGCGCCTGATACGCACCGGCTTCCTCGGCGCCAAGCCCGTCATCACCGCGACGCAGATGCTCGAGTCGATGATCGAGAGCCCGATGCCGACGCGCGCGGAGGCGAGCGACGTCGCCAACGCCTGCTTCGACTCGACGAGCGCGGTCATGCTCTCGGGCGAGACCGCCATCGGCCGCTTTCCCGTCAAGGTCGTCGAGACGATGAGCGCCATCATCCGCGCGGTCGAGGCCGAATTCGACTACGACGAATTCCACAAGCGCATGCCCTTATTCGCGCGCTCGGGGGAGCTGCCGGCGGTGCTTTCGTACAACGCGCTGTCCGTCGCCTACGAGATCGGCGCGGCGGGGATCGTGGTCCTCACCGAGACCGGCCACGCCGCCCAGCTGATATCGCGGCTTCGGCCCCGCATGCCCATCTTCGCCTTCACCAAGGAGAAGGCCGTCTACAATCAGCTGGCGATGAACTGGGGCGTCTATCCTTTCATGCTCGCGGGTCCCGAGGAGAGCATGGACGCCCTCATCGCCGAGACGATCGAGAGCTGCACGTACGCGGGAGTCCTGAAGAAAGGCGATCTGGTCGTCTTCGTCGCCGGGCTGCCGCTCTCGCAGAGGGGGACTACCAACATGATCCGGGTGGAGACGGTGGGATAAGGGGGGCGAGCATCGTCGTCCTGGCAACAGGACTCCCCGATATCATTTGGTCGCGGCGAAGAACTTTTTTCGTACCATCCCTGGCGGGGCCTGTCCCGTGAATCCGCGGGCCCCGCTGTGCGGGGTCCGTGGTTCACGGGACACCCGCCGCCATACTACAGCGCTGAAAAGTGTCACTGCATTCAATCGATCCCGCCGCGGCCGGATCAATGGCGCGATACGCTCCTTTGGCACCGGGGAATCCTGCTGCCAGCTTTCGCAACTGGTCCGCCAATTCCGCGTCTCCCCCTCGAGCCGGCGTCTTACACGGCGGACGCCGAAGCTAAGCTTCGGCGCCGCGAAGGCGCATAGCGACTTCGCGAGCTACCCCCTCTCGGTAGCTAGGGCGCGTTCCGCTCTCAGGCCGGGCGTGAAAGCGGATCGGGCACCTCGACGGATTTTTCATAAAGCGTGTCGGGATCGAGATCGAGGCAGGCGTAGGGATCGCGCTTACCGGCAAGGTCCCAGGCGAGGGTATTGTTCATCACCGTGCAGGATTCCGTGAAGACCGCAGGGTCGGCGATTTGCGCGAAAACCCCTCCTGCTTCGATCAGGGGATGAGCGTCGTAGAGCTTGACTCGGCCGTCCGAAAAATAGCAGTACACGGTGAAATTATCGCGGGCCAAAACTTGCAGTACCTGTACCATAGTCCCTCCCGCGATTTATCGCAGCGGATCGATCCGGGTGATGTCCCCATGCGAAGCGGCGGCTTCCCAATCGGCGAGTAACTCGGCCCGATGCAACTCGCACCAGGCGAGGACCAGTTTGAGCTGAGCGAAAGGGAAGACGCCCTTCATAACCGAGGCGTTTTCGATCTCCACTAAAATTCGAGCCTCTCCATAATCGGCGTGAAAATGGGGAGGTGAATGATCGTCCCAGTACAAATATATCCTGATGCCGTAGAATTCGGAAACAAGAGGCATTTTGCCCTCCCTCACCGATGTTGGGCGATGTGTTCAATCACGATACCAACCACGTCGAACCTCTGCTTTCCGGGACGTAGTCTCATGAGATGCTCGCCCGGCATCTGGCTCAGTTCCCAAACCTCCTGATCAATCAACCCGCCGGTCTTCTCTGCTTTTATTGTTATTTGACGAACGCTGAAGCCGCGTTTGTACTCGTCATCGAATTCAGCGTAGTGTAGAAGGGCACTTTGGCCGGGTTCGGGAACCTGAGGGGAGGAGTCAAGGACGAGCCAAGATCCGAGGTGAGCCAGATGCCTGGATTTGTTGGGAATGGCGAAGCAGGAGGTCGGATAGCTGCCCCGCGAAAGCGCCTGCACCTTGGCCCAACCGTCGTTTCGTACGCCCTCACGGCCACGATTCCATTTTTTGTGCGCCTTTTCCGGCGTGAAAATGGGCAAATAAGCTTTGTACTTTTCATTCTCGGGCGGGGTAAACTCCGGTTCGAGCAGTTGGAGGCGGCGGGTCGCGTCGATCTCGGCCGCGAGGAAGAAGTCATCCAGGTTTTCCGCGTCGATCCCGAATCGATCGATCCAATCGCTAAAGGCGAGTACACCCTTTACCCGACCCTCGGTGACGCGCTCGACGGCGGCCAGGAGCTGGTTCTTGCGTTGGTCCGACCAGGCATCGCCCTTTGTCTCCAGGATGTACATCCGCTCTCCGTTGCACACGATAAAATCCGGGAAGTAGCGCCTCGTCCCATAGCCAAAGCTTACCTGACGCTGGTTCTTGATCCAGACGGGCCGAGTCTTAGGGTCCGCTACATAGGCATCGAGCCGCGAATTGAGGATATCCCCGGCATGCTTTTCCGGCATGGAATCGTAGAAGACATAATCGTAAGCGTTGTGCTGGTAGTCCCGGAAAGGGACGAGTCGATGAATCATGTCCATCGCGACGCTTTCGACGTGGGCGTTTTTCCAGAGTTCCGCGGCGTTCTTCGGTAAGAATACCTGCTCATCCTTAAAGCAGTCGACAAGCCGACGTTGACCGTCTTCCGCGAGGCCGCCGATATCGAGACGATAGTAGTGCTTCTCCACGTAATTGGTCAGGAAGAAGGCGAAGGTCTTGGCAAACTGTTTGCGCGCCTGGGACGCGTCGGCGCCGTCGATCCAGAAAAAGCCCATCCGTGTCTCGTCGAAGGCCCTGCGGTAGCTTCCGAATATCTCCCGCACGGCGGCGATGTCGGGTATCGTCGTCTGCATGCGCAGGCACTGGACATAGATCGCCTTCCAAGTCGCGTCATCCAGCCCCAGATCGGCATACTGAGCTCCGAGCTCGGCGAGTTGGCGCTTGTATTCTTCTGGATCTCCGAAGATGTCGACCTCGACAAAGTAGGCTGAGGGTTTGAATTTAAGGACAGGCTTGTCCCCGAGCTCGCCGCGGTAGAAGCAGTTCGCATCCAGGTAGTCTGCGACGATCGTATTTGTGTCGCCGAGAAGCTCGAGGAGCTTGACGCCCTCGCGCACGACAAGGTTGGCCTTGAGCTCGGGCCAGATCCGGCCCTCGAGCAAGTGACGTTTGGCGCGGTTGGGCGTCTCGGGCTTGCCAGGCCGCTCCACGACGAAGTGGCGGTCGGTTAGGCCGAAGGCGGACTGGATCGCCAGGATCACGCCCTCGAAGGCGGCCCCTCGATCGCAGACGACGTGGAGGAGCTCAGCCTGGGCCAGCCAAGCCTCCTTCGTATCGTCGTAGAGGCGCTTGTCCTTGTTGAGCCGCACCCCTCTCCCGATTATCTGCTTGATCGAAGTGACCAGGTCGGTCTCGTTATCTTTGACCACGACCATCGTGTAGATGTTCGGGATGTCGATTCCCTCGTCCAGCATTTTGATATTCACGACAAGCTCGACATGATTGGCCGTGATATTCTCGAACGCGTCGCGCGTATCCTTATCGGGCTCGCCGTAGATGCCGATTGCCTCGCGCCCGATCGCGCCCAGTTCGCGAGCAAGGGCTTCCACGTCTTCTTTGAAGATCCCTTTCCAGAGCTCGGCGAAGCGATCGAGAACTTCGAGGTCCTGGGCAAGCATCTTCTCGACTACCCACTTCAGATTCTTCCGGTCTTCGCCGATCTCGCTCTTGAAGTAGCGCATCACGCGGTCGGCCGCGATGATTCTGTCCTTCACCTTCACGAGGCAGACGGGCTTGGTCAGTTTCGACAGGGGATCACGGCCGAGGGCCTCTCGCTTGACGAGATGAACCAGCAGCGCGGAGATGAGCTTGCGCTTTTCGTAGTCGTCGAGCTCGTCCTTCGCCGAGGCGTCCGATTCGGAGGAATCCAGGGGCAGGGCGCGGATGCGCTTGCCGTAGCCGTCGTCCAGGAATCGCCTAATGTCGTATTTATAGACGATGTCCTGTGCTCGCTTATTTCCGCCGCCTATCTCGTCGGCGGTCGCGGTGAACTCGAGCACGACCTCGGGCTCGAAGCTCTTTATGATGTTCTGAGAGGCCTTAGCCTGGGTGTGGTGGGCCTCGTCGGTCACGATGACGAGGCGCTCTTGCTGGAGATACTCGTGGAGGCTAATGGTGTTGCCGTAGCGGTCCTTCCAAGGTGCGCTCTCCCAGGGTTTCTGCGTGCGCAGCGTCTTCTCACCCGTCTGGCCGGAGGTCTCGGTGAATTTCTGGATATTGAAGACGAAAATGTTGACAGCCTCCGCATCGTCAAAACCGAGCCCAGGCTGGGCTTCACGGTAGCTCTCCCCCGTCACGAGCTTGAAGGCGAATCCCCCATCCGCGTCCCAGATGCAGGTCGGATGCCCGAGGCTGAAGTTTCGTATCGTCTTCTGGTAGATGTTCGAGCTCGCAGTCCCACCGACGAGGACGAGGAAGTTGCGCACTCCGAAGCGCTCGGCCAAGAGGTGTATCGCGGCGCCCATCACCAAAGTCTTCCCCGAGCCTGTGGCCATCTCGAAACCCATGAAGGGCACTTTCTTTCGATTGACCTCTTCGAGAAGGCCTTCGACCAGCTCGCGCCTCTTGCTTCGGCCGCGCAGCGCCCTGTCGTCCTGGATTATTCCGAAGAGCTCGTTGAGTATCGACAAGGCCTCGCGCTGGTAGAGGCGCAGGGGAAAGCGAAAGGCATTATCAATCATGAGGAGGTGAGCGAGGGAGGGATCCTCGAGGCCCTCGAGCTGCCCCTGGTTCAGGAGGCTGTCGTAATACTTGAGTATGCCCTCGATCTCGTGCCTGTGCGTTGCGAACCACGGCTGCACCTCTTGCTTAGCCATGCCGCTAGTCCGTCGTGCAGAGGGCTTCGGGAACCCTGATCACGGTTAAAGCGTCTGGCTTGGAATCGGCGGCGATCTCTAGGCCGCGATTAGTGAAGAGGAAGACTTTGCTGCCTTCCTTCTTCACAAGGGCCCAGAGCCCTTCCCATTCCTTGCGCCCGATCATCTGCCGGGCTTCGCTCTCGCCCGGAGCCCAGAGGCTCACGATCGCTACGTCGTTTATACCCCGGCTCTCGCGTTTTCCAATGCAGAGCTTTTCCAAGCCGAGGCCTTCGCCCTTCGCTTCCAAGGGCCTGAAATCGTAGGCCGCGAGTATCGCGCCCTCGAGCCATTCGCGGCCCGTCGACCAGTTGAGGTCGGCGTAGCCGTCTTTATCGATCTTGAGGATGGATTCACCAAGGTGGTAGTAGGAGAAGGAACCGCCGCCGGACCAACACTCCGCTTTACTAATTCCACCTTTATCCTGTCCCTGTTGTCCAATCGATATTCGTGGTACGATATGTGTATCTGCATGATTCCCGATTTCAATTTGTATCCATCTTCGTTTCAGCTTCTGTGCCACTGCTCCAGTAGTGCCGGAGCCAGAGAAGCAGTCGAGAACAATATCCTTTTCGTCAGTAGATAGCTCAATTATCTTGTTCAATAATTTCTCAGGTTTTGGCGTGGTGAAGAGACTGGTTACTTGCTCATCGGGGAAAAGATTTTTAAGCTCATATTTTGCCTGCCGATTATGCCCTGTCTCTTCTAGGTCTATCCAAAGAGTTGATGGTGGAAGCCCTTCCATTTCATTAAGATATGTTCGCCTGATCAGCCTTTTCCCATCTTCAGAAAACCTCATCTCGCCAGTACCTAATTTTCCCTGTATTGTTTCCCAAGACCAACGCCATCCATTTGGCGGTGATTTGATAATATCCCCGAATGGACCCTTGATTTCATATTGTAAGTTGGGGCGTAAGCCAGGGTTGTTAACAGGATTCCCATCAAACCATGGCCCTCGAGGATCATTATCTGGATTTTTAAAATGCTGTCTCTTTGATAAATCCTGCAAAAATTTTGGTTTCCATAAACCAGTCTTTCCATAAACGAAGATATAATTATGATCAAGTGAGAATGTTGTTACGTTGTTATTACTATTATCCGTTGTTCGCCATATCACGGTCGCAATAAAACAATCTGAACCAAAAACCTCATCACATAATAGCTTAAAATAAAAAGCTTCACTATCATCAAGATTAATCCAAATTGATCCATCTTCGCGTAATAATTCACGAAGCAACTCTAGTCGCGTTTTCATGAGAGTCAGCCAAGTTGAACGCTCAAGGTTGTCATCATAATGTTTAAACGCGCTCCCAGTATTATAAGGCGGATCGATATAGATGCACTTTACCTTTTCGCTGTCCGGCTTACCAGCAAAGAGCCGCTTGAGCGTATTCAGCGCCAGGAGATTGTCCCCCTTTATCAGCATATTCCCGCTCAAGAAATCCTGCGGCGCTTTCGTGCTCTCTTTGACCTCCCAGCCCGAGTCGCCTTCGAGACAAAGCGTGCCAGATTTCTTCTTCGGTACGGCAGTGTAAGTCTTAACATGTACTAGTGGCCGCGCCTCGTGGACACGGATGTCCCCGCGCTTGACCCAGATGGGCCGCACGCCCTTGCCCGCGCTCTCGTCTATCTCGTAGAAGAGGGCTCCGTCTTTATTGACCCAGTTGAGCCGCGGGGGAGGGACCATGCCAGGCGCGTTATCGGCCTCATAGCCCTGGACTATCGCATAATCCTTGCCGTACCAATCGAGGGAGAGATTACCGCGATAGGTCTTCACGTTGCCGGGTTTGATTTTGTCAGGCATCTTTGTAATGCTCCAGAAGTTGTAGGATCGCGTTTTTTAGTCTCGGCAGGCTGTTCGTGGCAGCCTTGTAGATTACGGCGATGTCGAGCTTGTCGTAGCCATGTATGATACGATTCCTCATACCGATTATTTTCCGACTCTCTGGAACGACTATCTGCGTGTACTCTTCCAGCAAGTGATTGACCGCTTCGCCGATAATCTCGAGCTTACGTTCTACGGCGCTCTGGCCAAGGTCGTCGGCCATGTAGGATTCGATACCGTCGATTCGCTCTAGAAACAAGGAGATCGCGTCGATGGCGACCAAAACCTCTTCCAGGTAGGTCGCGACAGGTTTACTCATAGTAGCCTTTCTCTTGTTTCGAGAACTTCTTGCCTGAAATATTTATTTTTGAGGGAACTCGGCGTAATAAGATCGATAGCCCGGCCCGTTTCGTCCTCGAGGGCGAAAAGTATCCTCCACCATTCTTCGACATAGGAATCGAGGTCACGGTCATCGATCTCAACGAAAAAGTCGAGGTCGCTCTCTTTGTTGAACCGATCCGTAACAGCCGAACCAAAGATATAAGCGGCCTTGACTCGATCGCTCTTTAGTATCTTCAGTATTGTCGGCAAGATCTTTTGAAAATCCGGGTGAAGCGCCATGATCAACCTCTTCTGATTATATTATGATATACGGTGGCGCTTGTCAGCCCTTGAGCCTGCAGGTGCAGCCCTTCTCCTCGCAAGCTTGGTCCAAATCCAGTTCGCGTATCTTGCGAACCGAGTCGTCGAGGCGTTCCCGCGCTTTGGTAAGCTCGGGCTCGAGGACTTCTTCCGTCTCGGGCGTATCCCGCTCCAGATCGAATATCTCGAGGAGGTCGGCCTTCTCGCCCGTCAGCGCCTCGTAGCCCAGGGCATAGAGATAGAGCTGCTGCATCGAGAGGCGCTTGGTCTGCACCTCCTCTCGGGACTTGAAGTCGACGAGGCAGGTCAGCTCGCGGCCGCTTTCGTCTCGCCTTCTGACCAGGTCTATCCGTCCATTGATCAGAACGCCGTCGCCTAGATCGAGCTGTATCTCCTTTTCAGAATACTTGATCGACGGGAAATCGGCGCGGTTTTCCCTGAGGTATTGATCGAGATACTTCTCGGTCTTGTCGTGCATCGCCTGCCAAATATCGCCCAAGGCGTAGGGAAAACTCTCGTGCTTGGCAAGAAGAGGAGCGATTTCGTCATCCGAGGTCATATGCCCTTCAAGGGCGGCGCGGTGCATTTCCATGAGCACGTTGTGGAGAGTTCGTCCATAGCCTAGACGCTGATTTAAAGGCTCGCTGAAGCCATAAAGCCAGAAGAACTTGAAGGACCAGGGGCAATCGAAGAGGGTCTTCATCTTCGAGAAGTCGAGTTCCAGGACCATGCTGGTCTGGCCCGGGCGCGGGGTCGCCCTGGGGCGCTCCGAGAAGTCCCTGCTCGGACTCGATACGAGGTAGCCGCCCCGCTGGGCTTCTGCGATGAACTGCGAGGGGACTTGGTCATTGCGTTTGTCCGTCGGCGAGCGAGAGAGGAACAGGAATTTCTTCGCGCGGGTCATCGCGACGTACATGAGGCGGCGCTCGTCCTCGACACTGCCTCGATACCGCTCGGCCCCGGCAATGAGGCTCGAGTCAATGAAGTGCCAGACCGACTTACCTCCGATCTTCTGGGCCGGGAAGTAGTTTTTATTGAGACCGGGGATGAACACGACGGGAAACTCGAGTCCTTTCGATTGGTGTACGGTCATGATCCGGACGGCATTTGGCGACTTATAGGCGTTGTTGAGCCAGCCCTCCGGATAGATTCCCTCGCCGGAATATCGAAGGAAATTAAGGAAGGAACCGAGCTTGACCGCCGCTCCGTCTGTGAAGTGAATTGTCTCGAAGTCCTGAATCGCCTGGCTGAACATGCCCAGGTTGTAAAGGACTATCTCACCGTGGGTGCTATCGAAATGCCCCTCGCCTCCCGCGTCCATGAGGGCAGATTCGGTGACTCCGGCGTTTTCGAGAAACTCCCAGAAAATAGCCTGGAGGTTCATGTCGTGGTATATCCTAATCCGACCGGGCATTTTCTTTCCGAGCTCGGCAATGGTCCGACGCCATGCGGCATCCGTGATGCCCGGCAGCACTTCGCGCCACATCGCCAGGAGAGTGTCTGCGTCGAGCTTTTTGTCGAGGTATTCGTAAATGGCCCTTGCCGCCCTCGCCTCCGGCTGTAGAAAGAGATGGTTGACGCCGGCTACGACGAAGGGAATCTCATGGCAAGTGAAGGCCTCGACGAGGCTCTCGGCCTTTTTCCACTTCCTGAGGAGGACGACCATATCCGAATAATCCAGGCCTCGTGGTTCGTCGTTTCGCTCCTCGTGGAATGAGATACCGCGCAATTGCGTGATCGTCGCGGCAATCCATTCTGCCTCCGAGGCTTGGTCGTCGAAATCATGGACCAAGAGGTCGCCGAGCTCGTAGCTTTGGTGTCCCGCAGCGACCATGCGCTTCCTAAGCCTTTGTGCGTTTTGCTCGATAAGGACGCGGGCGGACTCGATGACGGCCGGGCTGGACCTGAAGTTGTCCTCGAGATGCACTTGCCGTAGGCTCTTGCCCGGCATTGAGTACCGTCTCTCGAAATCGAGGATGTAGCGGACATCGCCGCCTCGCCACTGGTAGATTGTCTGGTCGTCGTCGCCGACGACGCAGATATTGAGTCCCAGCTCCCAGAGTCCGCGGATGATTCGCTCTTGGATCGGGTTGACGTCCTGGTATTCATCGACGATGAGGTAGCGAAGCCGTTCTGAGAGGCGGGACCTGAACGAAGCATCCTCCTGCAATCGCCAAGCTACCTCGCTCAGAATCATCGTGAAGTCGAACCAGCAGGAATCCTTAAGCGCGGATTCGTATTTTTCGAGCGCCTGCTTTATCGCATCCGGGAGGTCGGCAGTAACCTCGGATTCTCGGACCAGGCTCATGAGGTTCGTAAAATGCTGGGTGTCCTTGTATTTCTCCATCCCGAGATCGAGCATCCCATTACGTTTGAAAGTCCGGTTGATAAACAAGGCCTGCTTTACTTCATCCAGGACATCGAACTTCTGATACTCGAGGCAGGAATCTTGGAGTACGTTGAGGCACCACGCGTGGATTGTCCCGATGTACATATCCGCGAGACCGAGCTGATTCCCGATCTGCTCGCGCGCAAGCTTCAGCACCCGCGCCTTGAGCTCCGCAGCGGCCTTGTCGGTATAGGTAAAGGCGATTATCTTTCGCGGCTCAGCCTTGCCCGAGAGAATGAGATTAATGATTCGCTGCGAGATGACTTGAGTCTTGCCGGAACCGGCGCAGGCGATTATTTGAAGGTTTTCGTCTAGGCAGTTGATGGCAGTTTTTTGATTTTCAGTAAAATTCATGAATGCATTATAGCATACTTCTCCTGTAGCGTTCCGCGTGCTAGCCTTCGGAAGCTCCGTGCGAGCGCGGAGGGAGGGCCGATGGAAAAAAACCTTGATCGCTTGTCGAAAGCCGATGCGGCGACCTTGGCTCGCATACGGCTCGCGACGACGGTCCGTCTCGTAGCCCTGGCCGCGGAGGCCGAACCCGAGCTTAGAGCGAAGGCGTACGCGAGGCCCTTCTCCTTGATCCTGTCGGCTCCCGGCATTCCTTCGGCCGGAATATGCTCGCGCCGCGGCACAATCCGTTCCTGGGCGGGAGGCGCGAAGGCGCCTGAAGGAGCTCTTCCGCCGTCCCTGGTACTCCGCTTTACGAGTCCGCGAGCCGCGGCTCTGACCCTCGGCGGGGGAGGCGGCGCGCCCTTTCCCCTACCTCTCGGGCCGGGCGCCCTCTCGGCCCTCTCCTTCTTTCGGACGGCCGCCGCCTGCGTGCCCGCCATGTTCAGGGACCCGGCCACGGAAGTCGCGCTCAAGGCGCGCCTTCTCGCCGAGGCCGCCCTCCGGGGCCTCGCGGAGGTCGCGGCCTCCGACGACTCACTCGCCGAAAGGCTGGCCCACGTCCCCGACGGCACGGTCGCCCTCGAGGCGACAGGGGCTTTCTCGATCGGCATCTCGAAATCGGGGCGCCGGATCGAGCTCCTGAAGGCCGCGCTCGTGTCGCCCAACGCGCGTCTGGCCTTTCGCGATGCGGCGAGCGCCGTCGCCGTATTTTCCGGTTCCAGGCCGGCCGTCGTGGCGCTCGGCGCCGGCGAGGTCGCGATCGGGGGCCTCTTGCCTCTCGTTCAAGGGCTTTTCGCGGTGCTCGACAGGCTGGGGGAATACATGGCAGTAGGGAGCGGGGAGGCCGCGCGATGAGCGATACAGGCAGGTTCTCGAGATCGCTCGAGCTCTTCGAGCGCGCGGCGAAGGTGATACCCGGAGGCATCTACGGCTCCAAGGCTCCGGGCTTCCTCGTGCCGGGCTCCTACCCCTACTATATCGAGAGCGCCAAGGGCTGCCGAATGCGCGACGCCGACGGCAACGAGTTCATCGACTACCTCTGCGGCTACGGCTCGCAGATCGTCGGCTACGGCAACGAGAGGGTGGACGGACCCGCCTGCGAGCGCGCCTCCCGCGGCGACCTCCTCGACCAGCCGGCGCCGGTCATGGTGGAGCTGGCGGAGCGCATCGTCGGCGCAGTCGAGGGCTCATCCTGGGCGGTGTTCATGAAGAACGGCACGGACGCCACGACGCTCGCCTATTCCCTGGCTCGGGTACGGACCGAGAAGCCCATCGCGATCATGGCCTCGGGCGCATACCACGGAGCGGCCAACTGGTGCGGGGCAAATCCCTTCGCGGCCCTGGCCGCGGACAGCGCGGGCGTCCTGACCTTCCGCTACAACGACCTTCCCGGCCTCGAGCGCCTCTTCGCCGAGAAGCGAGGCAGGATAGCCTGTCTCTTCCTCACGCCCTACCACCATCCGACCTTCAGGCCGCAGGAAATGCCCGATCCCGCGTTATACGAAACCGCGAGGCGGCTCTGCGACTCGGAGGGCGCCCTCCTCGTGATGGACGACATCCGGGGCAATTTCCGCCTCCATCCCAGGGGTTCCCACGTTCGTTTCGGCGCGAAGCCCGATCTCTGGTGCATGGGCAAGGCCATGGCCAACGGCTACCCGATCTCGGCCCTTCTCGGCGGGGCCGAGACTCGGGGGACCGCCAATTCCTTCTTCATAACCGGCACTTACTGGATGTCGGCCGTCCCCATGGTCGCCGCCATGGCCACGATGGACGAGATGGAGCGCCTTGGGGGAGTCCCTAGGCTCGAGTCCCTCGGCCTGCTGCTCAAGGAAGGTCTCGAGTCGGAGGGCAGGGCGGCGGGCTTCGGCGCCCGCGTGTCGGGTCCGCCCGCCATACCCTTCCTGACCTTCGACGAGGATCCCGACCTCTACCTGAACCAGCGATTCGGGGCGGCGATGGCGCGGCGCGGCGTGTTCATGCACCCGCACCACAACTGGTTCATCAGCCTTGCCCACGGAGAGGCCGACATCGCCCAGACCGTCGACCGCGCGCGCGAAGCCTTCGCCGCTATGGCCTCGGGCGCGGAGTAGGCGTCAGCCCGGAGTGCCTGGCCGATACTCTCGCCCAGGCGGAAGGCGCGTGGCGCGACAGGAAGAGGCCGAGGCGATGCTCGAGGCCGAAAGCTACCTTTACCTCCGAACGGCCTCCGAGAGTGGCGCGCAGGATTCGGCGCGCGACAGGCCCCGGCTCCGCGCCGCCCTCGATGCGTGGGTCGTCCGAGGCCATGGGCCTTCCGTCGCCGGCGAGCGCGTTGCGCGCCACTGACGTTCGGACGTAGCCCGGATAGGCCGTCACTATGCGCACGCCCGTCCCGACCAGCTCCGAGCGCAGGTTCTGGAACAGCCCCGCCAGGGCGTGCTTGGCCGAGGAGTAGGCGGGCCTCATGGGCATCCCCGCGAGCCCGATGAAGCTCGAGATCGCGACGAGGCAGCCCGAGCGGCGCGCTACCATCGCGGGAAGGCAGCGCCGGACCATGTCGGCCTGGGCCGAGAAGTCCAGGGCCATGACGCGATCGAAGACCTCGGGCGCGGTCTCGAGGAAGGTCGAGCGCTGGCTCATTCCGGCGTTGAGGACGAGGACGTCGGGCGGCCCGAAGAGTGCAGGCGCTTCCGCGCATGCCCTGGCTCGGGCTTCGGCGCTCTCGAGGTCGAAGGCCAGGACGGCCGTCGCGTCCGACCCCGCGGCTGCGCAGGCGGCGGCCGCTTTCTCCAGGACTTCCCGCCTGCGACCCGACAGTATGAGCTTGGCGCCCTGCCTCGCGGCCTCGAGGGCCAGCGCCCCGCCGATGCCCGAAGAGGCGCCGGTAATCCAGACGATCTTGCCGCGTAGTCCGTTTCCGGCCATGTTTAACCTCCGGCCCGCTCATTGCGAACCAAGCGCTCGGCTACAGTATATACGCCGAGTCTCTTCGAGTCGAAGCTAGCGGGACCTCTTCGCCGGTATCCGATCCTCGCATGGTACCGCCGTCTGGCATTTGCCGCAGCCGTAGCGCGGGGTGTAGCGCATTTTCACTCTGTCCAAATAGTCGCCGCAAACTGCATTATCCTTGCCGGATTCTGTGATCGCTTGGGGAGGGCATCGCGGGATGCAGGCGCCGCACTTGATGCAGTTCTCTTCCGGCTCGGAATAATAGCGAGCGGTCGCCTTAAGATCGGCGTCCACGATTACGCTGCCGAGCCGACCGGCCGAGCCGGCTTGGGTAATCAAAGAGCGGCTCAGCCCGAATGTTCCCAGACCGGCCACGAAAGCCACGTGACGCTCCGACCAATTGCTCTTGCGGTCGACGACCGTGAACCGCCGGTCCGATGTCGGGGCCAGGGCGCGATATCCGGCGGCGGCGAAGTATCCGACGAGAAACTTTTCAAGCGCTTGGTTGAACCTTTCGCCCTCTATTCTGCCATAAAGCCATTCGAGGGCGGGAAGGCCAAGGCTTCTATTGGCCTTGCGGACGGTCGCCGTAAAGGGCAGGAAATAGGAAACGACGGCCTTGCTCCCGCTCTGCCATTCCTTCGGCGACATATGCCCCGGTCCGACGGCGTCCGCCTCCTTTAAGCGATCGAAGAGCGGATCATCGGCCGCGGCCACCGCGACCAGAGGCGGATCGAACAACTGCAGAGAATTCAATTCCGCCGCGACATTCAAGGGATTGGCTTCGAAAAAGCCGTTCATCGCCTTGACGATGTCTTCCAACCTCATCCTCTCGCTCCTACGTACGCCGCGAGGTCCACGAGTCTCTTCGAGAAGCCCCACTCGTTGTCGTACCAGGCCAGGATCTTCACCATCCGTCCGCCTATCACCAAGGTCGACAAGGCGTCGATGATCGAGGAGCGGGGATCGCCGCGATAGTCGGCGGAGACTAAGGGCTCCTCGCTGTAGCCCAGGATGCCATTCAACTTCCCCGCGGCAGCTTCCTTAAAGGCGCCGTTCACCTCGGAGACCGTCACCGGGCGGCCCACATTGACTGTCAGGTCCAAGATGGACACGACCGGCACCGGGACCCGCAAGGAGTAGCCCGTCAGCTTGCCGTCCAACTCGGGGATCACCTTGCCGATGGCCTTTGCGGCCCCGCTGGAGTAGGGGACGATGGAGAGCGCGGCCGACCTGGCTCCGCGGAGGTCCTTCTCGGGCTGGTCGTGGAGGGCCTGGCTATTGGTGTAGGCGTGCGTGGTGTTCATGAAGCCCTCCTCGATGCCGAAGGTCCGGTGAAGCACGAGCGCCGCGGGCGCGAGGCAGTTGGTGGTGCAGGAGCCGTTCGAGATGATGTCGTGTCGGCCGGGATCGTAGCTCTCGTGGTTTACGCCCATGACGATCGTGATGTCTTCGCCCTTGGCAGGGGCGGAGATGAGCACCTTCTTGGCTCCGCCCGAATCTATATGGGCCTTGGCCTTCTCGCGATCCGTGAAGCGTCCCGTCGATTCGACGACCATGTCGACGCCGAGCTTGGCCCAGGGAATGGCCGCGGGATCCTTTTCCGCGATGACTTCGATGCGCTTCCCGTTCACGATCAGCGCATTCCCTTGCGCCAGCACTTCGCCGGGAAAGGCTCCCCACAGCGAGTCGTGCTTGAGCAGATGGGCCAGGGTGGCTGCGTCCGTGATGTCGTTGACCGCCTTAATCCCGATTTCGTCTCGGTCGAGGGCCGCGCGCAGGAAGGTTCTCCCTATCCGCCCGAAACCGTTGATGCCGATAGTTTTCATACTTCCCTCCTGTTGTTTCAACTGCCTATTAGTCTATTTTGTTATTGACCTGCAGAAAACCTAACGATACCTAATATACTTGTCAATAGTAAAAATGACCTGTAGATTTTTATCATGAGTACTGAAACCATGACTGAGAGTGAGCTTCCCCAGCTCGAGTTCCTCTTTATCGGTGGGAACCTTGCGATAAATCTGGTGAATACCTGGCGCAGCCGACGGATCCCGGGCTCGTGGCAGGTCGTCCGCTTCGATCTGCTGTTGGACGTCTCTCAAGTCGAGCTCTGGTGGCGTAAGGCTTGTGCCCAGCACGGATTATCGACTTACGATGGATTCGTATGGACGGAAGAAGACTTCGGGCTTCTTCTCGGCCTCAGGACTGAGCTACGCTCTCTCTTCGAGGCGATAATAGGAAAGAGAGCGGAACTACCCCAGACCCAGCTCCTCAATCGCGTACTTGCGCGAGGGAGTTTCGTCGTGAGGACCGAGGGCACGAGCATCTCGCGCGAATACCTTTCAAGCGAGGGCAGGCCCGACGCGCTTCTTGCGATAGCGCTGGCGGCCGCCGAGCTTCTCGCGGAGCGCGATCTTTCGCGGCTGCACGGCTGTCAAAACGATCGCTGCTTGGCCCTGTTCTACGATGCCACCAAGAGCGGGACTCGCCATTGGTGCCGTCCCGAATGCATGAATCGCGCGCGAGCGCGGGAAAACTACCGGAGGTCCAAGGAGAGAGCCTAGCGGACTATTCTATCGGACCAGGCACTTCGGCCCGCTTCCGATCAGGTCGCGCCTGCCCGCCAGGATCAATGCCTCGCGGACCAGCTCTCGGTTCTCGGGTTTCTTGTACTGAAGCAGGGCGCGCTGCATCGCCCTCTCGCGCTCGCCTCTGGCCACGTATACCGGCTCTCCGGTCTCGGGTTCCTTCCCCGTCCAATACATCGCGGTCGAGAGAGTGCCCGGAGTCGGGTAGAAGTCCTGCACCTGATCGGGAACGAAGCCCGAGTCTCGCAGGCTTTCGGCCAGCTCTACCGCCTCGCGCAATCCGGCGCCCGGATGGGCGGAGATGTAATAGGGCACGAGGTACTGTTTGAGGCCCGCCTCGCGGTTCAACTCAGCGTAGCGCTCCGCGAATGCACCGTAGACCGCATCGCCGGGCTTGCCCATCAGGCGTAGCACGGCTTCGGATACGTGCTCGGGAGCCACCTTGAGCTGGCCGGATATATGATGCTCCACGAGTTCCTTGAAGAAGATTTGGTTGCGGTCCGCGACGAGGTAATCGAAGCGTATTCCGGAGCGGATGAAGACTTTCTTGACGCCGGGCAGGGAGCGCAGGGCGCGGAGAATGCCGAGGTACTCGGCGTGATCCACCTCCAGATTGGGGCAGGGCTCAGGCGCGAGGCAGCGTCTGTCGGAGCAGGCTCCGAGCTCGTCGGTCTTGCGGCACGCCGACGCGCGGAAATCGGCCGTAGGCCCGCCGACATCGTGGATGTAGCCCTTGAAGCCGGGCAGGCGCGTCAGGATCGCGGCCTCGTGCAGGAGGGACTCGCGGCTCCGCGAGGAAACGGCCTTCCCCTGATGCAGGGCGATGGAGCAGAAGGAACAGCCCCCGAAGCAGCCGCGGCTCGAGACGAGGGAGTACTTGACTTCGGAGAAGGCGGGGACTCCGCCGAAGGGCTCGTACATCGGATGCCAGGCGCGCTCGAAGGGGAGCTCGTGCACCCGGTCGAGCTCAGGCCTGGAGAGAGGAAGGGACGGCGGCTCCTGTATCACGTACCTCGAATCGCTGCGTTCCACGAGCGTCCTCGCGTAGTGCGGGTCGGCGTTGGCATAGCGCGCGCGGGTAGCCTCGAGGAAGGCAGCCTTGTCGGAGCTGGTCTCCTCGTAGGAGGGCAGTTCGACGCAGGAGCCGCGGGCCGGATCGGGAGGCTTCGAGGAGCGCCGCGCCGTGCCCGCTATGCCCGCCATTCCGGCGGCGGGCTCCCCTGACGCGAGCCTTCGAAGGATCTCGAGGAGGGCTCGCTCGCCCATGCCGTGTACGAGGATGTCGGCCTTCGAGTCGAGGAGGATCGAGCGCCGGACCTTGTCGGACCAATAATCGTAGTGGGCCAGCGAGCGCAGCGAGGCTTCGACGCCGCCGATCACGACGGGGACGCCCTTGAAGGCCTCGCGGCACTTGGCCGCATAGGCGATAACCGCCCGGTCGGGCCGGGCGCGCGCCCGGCCGGCGACGCCCGCGCCTATGGTCCCGTCGCCGCGGAGGCAGAGGCTCGGATCGCCTCCCGGCGCGTAGTCGTCCTCGGAGCGGGGCTTGCGATTGGCGGTATACGAGGACACCATCGAATCGAGGGCGCCGGCCGTGACGAGAAATGCGAGCCGCGGCCTCCCCAGCAGGCGAAAGGCCGCGACGTCGTCGGGATCGGGCCGGGCGATGACGCCGACGCGGTAGCCCTCCGCCTCGAGCAGGCGCCCGAGGAGGGCGGCGCCGAAGGACGCATGGTCCACGTAGGCGTCGCCCGTCACGAAGATCGCGTCGAGATCGCCGGGCTCGAGACCGCGAGCGGCGAGGTCGGAGGGAAGCGCCGGTAGGAAGGCCATCCCCGCCACTATACGCGCATCGCGCCGCGCTTCCTATATCTGTGCCTTGGCGAGGCTCCTGTTGACCGCCGACAGGACGGCGCGCACGCCCGCGGCCGCGATGCTCGGGTCGGTGCCGACGCCCCAGGACTTGCCCTCGCCCGGTCCGCGCGCCTGCACGTAGGCGACCGCGAGCGCGTCGGAGCCCGAGGAGAGCGCGTCCTCGTGGAAGGACAGGACGCTCACGCCGGCGATTCCGATGGAGGCGAGGCTGTGCACGAAGGCGTCGATCGGGCCCTTGCCCTTGCCGACGATCTCGCGCTCCTCGCCGCGGAAGCGGACGCGGGAGCGCCAGGTAGTCTCGCCGTTGGCGTGGTCGGGTATCTCGTTGAATGAGAGCAGGGAAAGGGGAGCGGCCACGTTGAGGAATTCGGCCTCGTAGAGGACCTGAATCTCCTCGGCCGAAAGCTCCGCGCCCTTGCCGTCGGCGACGCGGTTCACGAACATGCCGACTTCGGGGTGCATGGCCTTGGGCAAGTCGTAGCCGGCGTTCTCTTTCAGTATATATGCTACGCCGCCCTTGCCCGATTGGCTGTTGATGCGGATGATCGCCTCGTAGCTGCGGCCGATATCCTTCGGATCGACGTGGAGGTAGGGTACTTCCCAGGGCGCATCGGGTTCGGAGAGCCTTGCGCGTCCTTCGATGCCCTTCTTGATGGCGTCCTGGTGAGATCCCGAGAAGGCCGTGAATACGAGCTCGCCGGCGTAGGGGTGCCGGGGAGGCATCTCCATCCCGGTGAAGCCCGAATAAGCGGCGGCGATGCGGGGGATGTCGTAGAGCTCGAGCCCGGGATCAATTCCCTCGCTGTACATGTTGAGCGCCATCGTCACGATGTCGAGGTTGCCGGTTCGCTCGCCGTTGCCGAAGAGCGTGCCCTCGACCCTTTGCGCCCCGGCCAGGAGGCCGAGCTCGCTGGCCGCGACTCCCGTGCCGCGGTCGTTGTGCGTGTGCAGGCTCACCATGGCCGAGTCGCGGCGGGTCAAGTGAGTCGCGAACCATTCGATCATGTCGGCATAGAGATTGGGCGTCGAAGACTCCACGGTGGCCGGCAGGTTGAGGATCATGGGCTTTCGGGGCGTAGGCCCCCACTCGTCCATGACCGCCTCGCAGACCTCGAGGGCGTACTCGACTTCGGTATTCGAGAAGCTTTCCGGAGAGTACTCGAGGACTATCTCGGTGCCCGGCAAGGAATCCAATCCCGCCTTCACGAGTCGCGTGCCCTCGACGGCTATGGCCTTGATCTGGTCCCTGGAAAGGCCGAAAGTGACTTTGCGCTGGACCGGCGAGGTCGAGTTGTAGATATGGAATATCGCCTTCCTCGCGCCTTTGAGGCTTTCGAAGGTGCGCTCGACGAGGTGCTCCCTGCATTGACAGAGCACCTGGATGGCGACGTCGTCCGGGATCCGCTTCTGCTCGATGAGCTCGCGCGCGAAGTCGAATTCGATCTGGCTCGCGGAGGGGAAGCCGATTTCAATCTCCTTGAAGCCGATTCCGAGGAGGAGATCGAAGTACTCGAGCTTCTCGTCGACGCCCATCGGCTCGACGAGGGCTTGATTGCCGTCGCGCAGGTCCACCGAGCACCAGATGGGCGCCTTCTCGATGCGCCGGCCGGGCCAGAGGCGATCCGCGGATGGCAGGCTGGGGAAAGGACTGTACTTGGCCATCATGTTCCTCCTGATATATCGAGCTCCGGCGGCGGGGGAAAAAAAGGCCCGCGTGCCGTGAGCGGCAGCGGGCCATTATCGAGGGGCTTAAAGCCCCTATCCGGCTTGTATCGCCGAACCCGCGCCGCTCATGCTCCTAAGGAGGAGCCCGCTAAGGAGGAGGCCGTTCTGGAGGAGGCCGCTCATGCCTAGGGCGAGTGTGAGGGTGTCGCGCGATCCGAGACTCGGAGTGTTCTTCATCCTGTATTCCTAACAGTACAAGTTATAGGAGCTTCCAATCCGGGTCAAGCCCCCGCGTCGAAATCCCGGTCGCTGCTGTATACTGATTCCACCATGAATGAGACGCAGACCTTCAGCCAGGCCCAGGTCGCCTATCTCGTCGCTGTCGCGGTCATGTTGGCGGCCGCCCTGGTCGCGCTCGGTCTCTACCTGGGCCTGCGCCTCGGGAAGCGGTCGGGTCGGCTAGAGGCGGAGCGCGTCTTGCCGGGCCGCCTGGCGGCGGAGCGGGATGATGCCGTGAAGCGCTCGCGCGCCGTCCTCGGCGGCCTGGCGGCGGAGCAGCTCGCCCCCTACCTGCCCGACTTCCCCTTCGACCCCACCGAAGTCCGCTTCGTGGGCAAGCCGGTGGACTTCGTCGCCTTCGTCGGGGCGTCGTCGGGAAAGGTGGAAGAGGTCGCGTTCGTCGAAGTGAAGTCGGGCGAGGCGACTTTGAATCGAGTGGAGCGCAGCCTGCGGGACGCGGTCTCGAAAGGGAAAGTCCGCTGGGTCGAGTACAGGGCGCCATAGGGAGGACGTGAACCGGTAAACGGCGCGCGCGTTGTGCGATTTCCGAGTAATTTTTCATGGTTTCGTGCTAGAGTGTGGGGGCAGCCATGGAAACGAAGAAAGCGAACAGCGATAGCGGACCGGCACTTGCCTTGCCCAGTTTCGTCGACTACAGCGGAGTCCTCGTCCGTCGCGTCGAGGTGATAGCTTCCATCGTCGCCGCGCTGTATCCCTTCGCCTACCTGATCGACGATCTCGTCTCCGGAAGGGTCCCGCCGTTCGCGCGCTACCTCGTCGCGATCGCGGCGATGCTCACCCTGACGATCGTCGCCCTGCGCTATGCTCCGTCGAAGGTCGTGACTTTTCTCTTCGTCGCGACGATCTACGCGGGCTATGCGCTGACTCTGGGCATGCCCAACTCAAGGGCCGTCTATATCGTCGTCTACCTGCTCGCCGTACCGGTGTTCTATTTCATCGGCGGCATCCGGATCGGGCGAATCGCCAGCTTCGGCTTCGTCGCGCTCAACGCGGGCCTCATAGCGACCGGCGAACTGGGCTCGATCAGGGAGCTCCGCGGCGTCGTTCGGCCCTATCACTACGCCATGATCCTTTCGGGTCTCTCCATCATGGTGGTAGTCGCGGAGGCGAACGAGCGGCGGCATGCGAAGGGCCTCGACATCATTTTCCACGAGCACTTCATCGACGGCGCGACCGGGCTGCCCAACGCCACCGCGCTATCGGCCGAGCGCCTGGCCGACGGGGAGATACTGGCCTTGGTCAGGCTTCGCAACTTCAAGGACCTCCGAAGCTTCTTCGACGATGCGGAGGGTCGGGCGATGGCCGGGAGGGCCTCCGAGATACTCCTCGGCCTGGCGCGTTCCAGGGGCGCTCGGGGACCCTTCAGGATTTCCGAATCCGAATTCGCCCTCGTCCACCCGAGCGGTACCGAGTCCCGCGCGGTCTCGGCGGCCATACTCGGCGCCTTCGCCGCGGAGAGCGTGACGGAGGGCTCCCCCCTGCGCTTCGAGGCCCAGGTGGGCTCGTATCGAACGGGCAAGGGCGGCGAAGGCGCCTATGAGGCCGTCGAGGAAGCGGAGACCGCGCTCGCGGATTGCGTCGCCTCCGATTCGAGCGCTTCGCACCGCGAGAGCGGCGCGCCCGACGACGACTTCAAGGCGCGCGCTCCCGCCGTCGTCAAGAACATCGAGGATCGGAGCCTGTCCGCGGTATTCCAGCCCGTCTACGATGTTCGCCGCGACGGCGTGGGCTTCCTCGAGGCCCTTTCCCGGCTCCGCATCGGAGATCGCCTCGTTTCCCCCGAAGCCTACCTCTCGGCGACGAGCCGGCTCGGGCTGGAGAAGCACTTCGGGGACTTCATCGTCGGCGCGGCGCTGGAGATGGCCGTGCGCAGCGGACATTCCGTGAGCATCAACGTCACTTTCGGGGATTTGGAGCGTCCATACTTCCTCGATGCCCTCTTCAGGGCCTATGCCGCGCTGTCGGGCGGGCCCAACACGCTCATCGTGGAGCTCACCGAGCAGGCGGCCTTCTCCGACTACGGACGGTTGAGGACCTTCGCCGCCGAGGTGCACGAGGCCGGGGGCCTCATCATCCTCGACGACTTCGGAACCGGCTATTCGAACTACGCCAGCCTCCTCGAGGCGCGATTCGACGCGGTCAAGGTGGCGGGCGACATAGTACGGGAAATCGTAGCTCGGCGCGAGGCGGCCGAGCTCTATTCGGGACTCTGCGCCTTCTGCCGCGCGGCGGGCCTGGACGTCGTGGCCGAGCATATCAGCGAGGAGGGCATCATGGCGCGAGCCCTCGATGGAGGGGCCTCCCTCCTGCAGGGATACTATTTCTCGAAGCCTGTCCCCGCCGAGCGCATCCTCGCGGGGGAGCTCTCCTTCCCGGGCGGGCGGTCGGCCTCGCCCGCCCCGCTCGGCCGCCCCGGCCCTAATTCTCCAGGATCGTGATCTCGACGCGCCTGTTGCGCGCGCGGCCGGCCTCCGTCGCGTTGTCCGCGATCGGCCGCTCGTCTCCGTAGCCCGCCGCGCGGACACGGTCGGGAGCGCGGGCGCCCAGGCCGATCAGGCGCTCGGCGACGGCCTCGGCCCGCTGCTCGGAGAGCTGCTTGCGGCCCGCCGCGTAGCCCGCGGCCGCCGTGTGTCCCGCGACCAGGATGTCGCGGTCCGGGTAGCGCTTCAGGAGCTCCGCGATCTTCGCGATCTTCGCGGTCTCGGCCGGCGCCAAAGTCGCCGAGTCCGCCTCGAACTGGATGTCCTCGATGCTTATGGTCACGCCTTCGTCGGTCTTGGCCACGCTGACGTTCGGCAGGTCGGCCACCGCCTTCTCGACTTCGGTCTTGAGGGAGTCGCGGTCCATGAGCGTGGACTCGATGACTTTGGACTGGGCGGTACCGCGGTACTCGATGGTCGAGCCGTCGGACCAATCGAATATGAAGTCGAATTTCTCCTCGTAGGCCGATGGCTGGCCCATGGCTTGGTCCCAATATATCTTCTGGTCCGAGTAGCCCGCGATCTGAATGGGGAAGGCTTCGGTATAGGCGCGCGGCTCCTCGGGACGCTCGAAGATCGTATACGAGGCGGAGACGAGGAGGAGGCTCTTGCCGTCCTTGGCGACGGGTCCTTCGTAGCGGTAGCGGACGTCGATCGGTATCTCGTACGGATCGGGAATGCCGAAGACCCGGCGAAAATCGTGACGCTCCTCGCCGGGCGCGTTCCATGAGTCGCCGGGGGAGAGGTCCCGGTCGGGGAAAGTAGGGACGTCGCGTACGACGGGCATATAGTACTTGGGGTCGATCGTATAGCGGCCGAGCCGGTCGCGCGTGAACTCGGAATCGTAGCTCTCCGTGATTACGTAGGCCGAGTCGTCCTTCGCCCGTTCCGAGGTCTCGAAGGTTCCGCGCAGCAGCCCCGAGGACCCGTCCGGAGCCGCGTCGGCGGTCTCGAAGGCGATGCGGTTGAGTATCTGCGAGGAGTGGGCGAAGCGCCGGTTGACGTAGACGTCCTCGTCGACGGTCGACAGCGCGCGATATTTGTCGCCCTTCACATGCGCGAAGGCGAAGCGGAAGGGGCCGCCTGCCGGCTGAGCGGGGGTGGATGGGGCCGAACCGGCCGCTGCGCTCCCCTGGGCGGGCGCCACTTGGGCCGCCGACGAAGGCGGGAAAGCCTGGAATACCGAAAGCAAGGCGGCGAAAGCGATGGGGAATCTTCTGTTCATTCGGGTACCCCCGCGTACATTATCGGATCGGGCGCTCTCGCGCGCCACGAGCGGGATGGGGAGGAGGTCGGAGGCCGGGATTCTTGGACGCTCTATCCTGGGACATCGCCATCTCGGCCTATCGGCCTATCAGGTCACCTCGAAAAGGAGGCTTTCCCCGCCCACGGCGGAGATGATCGCTCCGCCGTGGGCCTTCGAAATGGCCAAGCTTTCTCCCCGCAAAAGGGTGAAATCCCGGCCTCCGAAAGTGACCCAAGCCTTTCCCGAAACGATCCGCAGCCGCTCGAAGGAGCGAGGAATGCGAAGCTGCTCTCCGTAGAGCAATGCCAGCCTGAGCGCGGTCATCGGCTCGCGGGCTATCCCGCCATGGAAGGAGCGCGCGAAATCATCAAAGGCTATAGAGATGGTAGCGGTACTCATGACCAGTCTCTCCTTATTCGGGAATTTCGTCTTGGCGCTCGGGCTCGACTCTCATCGATTCCTTGTACGAGGAAAGCACGATATTCGTCACCGTACGGGAACTCTGGGTCAGGTTCTTTATCTTGGACAGGAGCTTTTCCAGTTGCTTGGGGCTTCCAGCCCTGATTTTTATGATATAGCAATCCTCGCCGGCCACATTATGGCATTCGAGAATATCCGGCTCGGCGATGCAGGCTTTGAGCACGCGGTCCTGCGTAGTATCGAAATCCTGATGCTCCCTGGTGTCTATGGTTACTCGCACGAAAGCGAGAAGCGGCTTACCGAGCTTTTCCGGATCCACGGTCGCCACGTAGCCGGTGATGACGCCCTTCCGTTCCAGCTTCTTCACTCGTTCGAATACCGTGGAAGCGTTTAATCCTACGGCTTCGGCGAGCTCCGCGTTCGAAAGGCGAGCATTGCCTTGAAGGAGACTCAGTATCTTCTGATCCGTCAGATCTTGCATAAGGATAGTATCCCCATATTCCATTGCAATGTCAAATAAAATTTGTATAATATCAAATTATGCCGAATATTATTTGGGTAAAATGAAATTTTCCCTCTTTATCCTGTATCTCGACTGGCAAGCCCCTGACCTTGCCTTAGGCTCTCGCGGAGGGCCATAATGTCTGCAATGTCGCCTCTTCCTATCAGCCCCGAGACAGGACCGCAAGTCGTGCTCGAGCTCATCTATCGCCTCAAGGTGCGCGACGCCATGAGCTCGCCCGTCATAACTGCGGCGACCGGCGACAGCATGCGCGAAGTCCAGTATCGAATGAGGGACAACGGGATCACCGGAGTGCCGATCGTCGAAGGCGGCAGACTGGTGGGCCTCGTATCCATGGGTCTCGTGATCGAGGCCCTCGACGCGGGGAGGATCGAGCAACGCGCCGGCGAACTCATGACGCGGACGGTCATCTCCCTCGAGGACGACATGCCCCTGGCATTCGCCACGACGTACTTCAACCGCTACAAGTACGGGCGCTTCCCCGTGCTCGACAGGGACGGACGCCTCGTGGGGATAGTCAGCGCCTCCGATATCATCCGGGCACTCCTCGTCGCGATGAACGCCGAAGTGGAGAGACTCGAGGAGAAGCTCTCCGCCTCAGCTTCGGATCGCCCCGCCGACGGCCTCGTCAGGCTCGGCTTCCAAGTGACCCGCTTCGATTTCGAGAACGCGGGAAAGGCCAGCGCCGAGATCAAGAAGGCGCTCAAGGGACTCGGGGTCGAGGCGGATATAGTGCGCCGCGCGGCCGTGGCGTCCTACGAGCTCGAGCTGAATCAGGTGATCCATTCGGAAGGCGGATCGATCTCGTGCGTCGCCGGCGCAGGGCGGATAGAGCTGGCGGCCGAGGATAGGGGCCCCGGCATTCCCGACGTCGAGGCAGCGATGACCGAGGGCTTCTCGACGGCCAATGAATGGATACGCAGCCTGGGCTTCGGCGCCGGGATGGGCTTGCCGAACGCCAAGCGCGTTTCGGACGACTTCGCTATAGATTCGGGCCCGGGGCGCGGAACGAGGGTTCGGGTAGTCATCAACTATTGATAGGAGTCCAAGGCATGCGCATCAGCGAATTAGTCCTGTCTCTCGGCCTGGAAGTCGCGCAGGGAGGCTACGCGGACCGCGAGATATCCACGGGCTATTCATCCGACCTCCTCTCGGACGTCATGGCCAACGCGAAGGCGGACGGCGTGCTCGTCACCGTGCAGGCGCACAAGAACGCGGTGGCCGTGGCGAGCCTCGTCGGCCTCGCCGCGATCGTCGTATGCAACTCGCGGCCCTTGCCCGACGATATGGTCGAGGCCGCGCGAAACGAGGGCGTCGCCGTGTTCAGGAGCTCCGAGACGGCTTTCGAAGTCTCGGGACGGCTCTGGGCGCTGCTGCATAGGCCGTGAAGGTCCTCGCCGACCTGCACAACCACTCCTGCCTCTCCCCCTGCGCCTCCCTCGAGCTGTCGCCCTCGCTGCTCGCTCGCCTGGCCAGGGAGCGGGGTCTCGGCCTCGTCGCCTTGACCGATCACAACTCGGCGCTGAACTGCCCCGCCTTCGAGGAGGCTTGCCGCCGCGAAGGCCTGGCGGCGCTTTTCGGGATAGAGGCGAACAGCGTCGAGGAGGTGCACGTACTCTGCCTGTTCGGAAGCGTCGCGGAGGCGCTCGATTTCGGAGCGAGTCTCCGTGGCCTCCTGGCGCCCCTTCCCTACGATCCTGAGAAGCTCGGGGATCAGGTCGTCGTCGACGCCGACGAGGGCGTGCTGGAGCTCGTCGACCAGTACCTCGGCGCTTCCCTGGGAATCGGCTTCGGCGAGCTGTGCGAGGACGCGGCGGCCCGCGGCGCGATCGTCATTCCGGCCCACGTGGACAGGCCCATGTTCTCGGTATCGAGCCAGTTGGGCTTCCTGCCTGCAGGCCCTTACGACGCCGTCGAGTCCCTGCGCGAGCCCCCGCCGGCCCTGACCCTCGGACTCGCCGCCGTCTCGGGCTCGGACGCGCATTATCCCGAGCACGTATGCCGCCGGCCCTTCGTCGCGGAGCTGCCCGACGGCGCCTTGGGCGAGCGCGGGGAGCCGCTGCTCGAGGCGCTCCGCGAGGCGCTTCGCGCAGGGCGCGTACGACCGTCGTGGGCGGCATAGCCGTGACTTCGATTAGAGCCGCCGCGGTCTTCGCCGCCGCGGCCTGCCTCTTCGTCGTCCGGCCGGCGGCGGCTCTAGGTCCCGGCGGCGTTTCGCCGAACGGCAGAACGCCGCCGGGGATCATCGAGCTTCGCGACGATACGGATCGCGTCGATGTGATACCTTCCTCCCTTTTTTCCCCCGAGAACGGAGCCGGGGACGCGCCGCGCGAGCTTGGTTTCCACCCCGATCCCTCTCGCTTCAAGGCCGAGACTCGGAGTCAATTCCGAGGATTGACGGAGGCCAAGGCGTTCTGGCTCTGCTTTACGGTGCGCAGCGCGGCTTCCGCCCGTACGTGGCTCTTGGTTGTCGGCTCCAACCGCGGCGAGAGCGTGACGATCTACGCCGTCGACCCCGACGGCAGAGTCGAGAAGCAATCTGTCGACGCATCGGAAAGCCCCCAGGAGGGCAATCGGCCGCCTACCGATTACTCCTTCCGTCTAGATATCGGACCGGGCGAAGTGAAGACGGTCTACATGCGCTTCGCCGCCGAGGGACTGATCAGCCTTCGAGCTACGATATGGGATTCATATGACTACTTAAAGGCCGACGAGGTCGAAGCGGCCATCACGGGGCTGGTCCTGGGCGTCGTCATCGCGGTATTCATCTACACGTTCTTCATCGCCATTTCCCTCCGCGAGCGCGCATATGCCTTCTATCTCCTCTATCTAGCCGGAATTTTGCTCTTTGTCGTCGCGTCCAGCGGTATCGGCGCCTCCTTCTTCTGGAGCGGGCGCGTATGGATCGGCAAGCGGGCCCTTCCCTTCTCCCAGGCGATCATAATCTTTTCCATCGTGCTCTTCGCGAGGAGTTTCCTCGATATCCCGAGGCGCTCCGCGATTCTTTCCGTCTCCCTCGCCGTGATCGCCGTAGTGGCTGCGCTCCAAATCCTGGATCTTTCGATCCTCGACCTCAGGTTCGCCATGCGCGCGGGGAACGGCATAGACGTAGCGGCGCGTCTGATCGTGCTCGCCGCCGCGCAGAAATTGGCCAGGGGCGGTAGGAGAGAACGATACTTCCTGGCCTCATGGGCATTCGCGGTCGCCGGATCGATGCTCACCTTGATCGGCGACCTGGGATTCCTTCCCCCCAGGCTCACGTCTCTCTGGGACAAGGGCACGGAGTTAGGAGCCCTCGCGCAAGTTCTCCTCCTGACCTATGGCATCACCGACGCCATCGACGCGATACGGCGCGAAAAGGAGGCGGGCCAGCGGCGCTCCATCGAGCTTCTCGAGCGCGCTAACAGGGTCAAGGAGGACTTCATCATCGGGACGAGCCTCGAGTTCCGCTCGCCGCTGTTCGGCATAGTCGGGCTCGTCGACGCCATGACCGACCTGGCGTCCGAGGACGGAAGGCTCGCCGCCCTCATCAAGGCGGAGGCTCTCCGTCTTCTCAGCCGGGTCGCGAACATCGCGGCCTACGCGCGGCTGCGCAACGGGGACCTGGCCCTCGTGGCGGAGCGAGTCTCCCTGCGCGAGGTAGTGGAGGGCGCCGCGGGATCGGCCTTCCATGTCGCTTCCGGCAAGGACATCGCCGTCGAGAAGGCCGTCGAAGACGCGGAGCTCACCACGGATGCCCGAGTTCTGGGACAGATCGCCTACGATCTCTTTGCGGACGCGTTCAAACGCAGTCCATCCGGCATCGTAAGGATCGAGGGCCTGATAGCCGGCGATCGCGTCCGTCTCGCCGTGGTCGACTCGGCCCAGCCCCTGCCCGAGGAAGTCCTGGCCCGTTTCCTCTCAAAGGACAGTCCTAGCGGACCCGAGGCTGTGGGCCCGGGCCTCGAGCTTTTCGTCGCGCGCCTGCTGGCCGAGTGCCTCGGCGGTTCCCTGGGCTATTCATGGGCGAAAGGCCACGGCCGCTTCGAGCTCGAGCTGCCCAGGGAGTCCTCGTGGCGGTCCGGCGGAAGGGCGATGGAGCGCGGCGGCATCGCCTCGCTCCTGGGGAGGATCGCGGTCAGGAGCGTTCGCGCCGTCAGGGCCGATCTTTCGGAGACCGCCCCCGGCAAAGGCTCGCGCGGCCTCGTATTGGTCTACGACGAGGACCCGGTATTCCTCGAGGCGCTCAAGCGCTATCTCGAGGGAAGAGGCTATGCCGTAGCTCCCACCCTCTCCGCGGACAAGGCGGTCGCCCTCGCCGCGACGCGCCCTTTCGATCTCGTGCTTCTCGACGCATCGTCGCAAAGCCGGGCGGGACTCGCGGCCTGCGCCCGCATCCGAGCCTCGAAAGGCATGGACGAGCTCCCCGTCGTGGTGATGACCGATCGGGAGAGCGCGGAGGCCGTCGAAGCGGCATTCCGCGCCGGCGCGAGCGACTATCTTCCCAAACTCTCACCCAACGAGCTTCTGTTCGCCCGCGTCGATACTCACGTCGCGCTGAGGAGGGCGGTCGAGGACGCCCTCGAGACGCGCAGGCAAGTGGCCGAGCTTGAGAAGCTGAAGACCCTGGGCGTGCTCGCCGCGGGCGTCGCCCACGAGGTGAACACGCCGAACAACGCGGTGATCAGGAACATACCGGTGATTTCCGAGGTGTGGCGCGAGCTGTCTCCGATCCTCCGCAGACTCATGGACGAGACCGAGGGCTTCAGCATCCGCGGTTGGACCGCCGAGGAGCTGGTCCGCGAGCTTCCCGAGCTCCTCGCCGATACCTACAGCGCCGGCCTGCAGATAAAGAAGATAGTCGAGGACCTCAAGGACTACGCGCGCGATTCCTCGGGCTCTCCTCCCGAAGCCGTCGACCTCTCCGCCGTCGCCGCCTACGCATCCCGCCTGCTGGCTCCCCTGGTCGGCCGATCGACGCGCCGCTTCGTCCTGGATGCGCCGGCGCGCCTGCCTCACGCGAGGGCCAATTTCCAGAAACTGACGCAAGTGGCCGTCAGCGTACTCGAGAACGCGCTGCAGTCGCTCGAGGATCCCGAGGCCGGGGTGACGCTCAGGACCCGATTCGACGATGGGCGCGGCCGCCTGGTCCTGGAATGCGAGGATGAGGGACGGGGCATCAGGGCCGACCAGCTCGAGAAGGTCTTCGAGCCCTTTTTCACGACTAAGCGAGACGAGGGCGGGACGGGCTTGGGGCTCTCGGTCGCCCGGGGGATCGTACGCGACGCGGGGGGCGAGATCGAGATAGACTCCAGGCCGGGCAGGGGTACGATCGTGCGCGTCGTACTGCCCGCGATCATCGAAACGGAGCGAGGCGGCGATGAACGAAGAGAATAGATCGAATATCCTCCTGGTCGACGATGACTCGGATGTCCTGAAGCGGATGGAGCGTTTCCTGCGGTTCGAAGGCTTTCGCGACGTATTATGCTGCTCCGACCCGCGAGAGGTAGCCTCCATCGTCGACCGCGACGATGTCTCCGTTATGATCCTCGACCTTATCATGCCGGGTATGGCCGGCCAGAAGGTCCTCGAGGAGACCAGGGAAAGGCACCCCGAGATCCCGGTAATAGTCGCCACGGCGGTCAACGATCTCGACAGCGCCATCGACTGCATGAGGCACGGCGCATTCGACTACGTACCCAAGACGGCGGAAACGGGGCGCCTCGCGTCAAGCATCCGTCACGCGCTTTCGATCCGCGAGCTTCAACGCGACTATTCGGCCCTTAAAGATACTCTACTCGCCGCCAAGCGCCCCGAATCGCCTGCCTTCCTGGATCTGATAACCACCGACGAGCGCATGCTGAGCGTCCTGCGCTACGTCGAGACGATCGCCGCGTCGCCCAAGCCCATCCTCATAATGGGCGAGTCGGGCACGGGAAAGGAACTCATGGCCCAGGCGGTGCATCGCCTTTCGGGGAGGACCGGGCCTCTCGTGAGCCTAAATATAGCGGGTCTCGACGATACGATGTTCTCGGACAGCCTCTTCGGCCACAGACGGGGAGCCTTTACGGGCGCCGATACGGACAGGGGAGGGCTCATCGAGCGTGCCGAGGGCGGCACGCTCTTCCTCGACGAGATAGGTGAGCTCTCCCAGGTCTCGCAGGTCAAGCTCCTGCGCCTCATCGAGGACAAGCGTTACTACCCCCTCGGCGCCGACCTTCCCAAGGCCTCGAGCGCCGCGATCGTGACGGCGACGAATCGGGATCTGAGGACTGTCTCCGGTACCGGAGGCTTCCGCCTCGACTTGTTCTATCGTCTCCAGACGCACCTCGTTCAGTTGCCCCCCCTCCGAGAGAGACCGGGCGACCTGCCTATTCTCCTTTCTCATTTCGTGCGGCAATCGGCCGAGCGCCTTGGGCGGGGAGTGCCGGCTATTCCCGAAGAGCTGGTCCTTCTTCTCGAATCCTATGACTTTCCCGGAAATGTCCGGGAGCTCGAGTCCATGATCTTCGATGCGATGAGCGGGCTTAAGGGAGGGGTCTTGGGCCTCGATAGCTTCCGGCGAAAGATTCACCGCGGAACCGGCGCCAAGAACGTGCCGGACAAGAGCGCCACCGGGGTCGACGGGACTCGGTTTACGTCTTGGGAACGCCTCCCAAGTCTCAAACAAGCCTCCGAGGAGCTTATTCGCGAGGCTCTCCGGAGGTCCAAAGGTAATCAGGGCATTGCCGCCGATCTCCTTGGGTTATCGCGTACCGCCCTTAACAAGCGTCTAAAATCCACTAAGGACATAGGAATCGACTCGGATCGATAACAAGAATCCCTGTGAATATCCTCACATCCCAGTTGAAATGGCACAATGGCGTTAATTGATTATATAAATTATAAATAGATATATATATTATGAATTTACTAGGTAAAGAATTGTATTTATGCACAGGGGTTCCACACGCGGGTCCTATTTTCTCCTTGTAGACAACTGTCTACAAGGGTACCCGATACTCAATGCAATACATAAGGGGTGCTGAAAAAAATAGAATAAACAGCACCGTAAAGAAATAGCTGATATAATCACTGATAAAGTGCATGAAAACGAGAAAGAAAGGGCAAAAAGCCGTGCACTTAGAGGAAACGGATG